>Ga0265797_10000059_pt1 | contig 248614 bp, 225 predicted proteins | sample P2T30metagenome_FD_192433 | JGI IMG/M metagenome (GOLD analysis project Ga0265797, IMG submission 192433) | Plant litter microbial communities from East Loma Ridge, Irvine, California - P2 T30 | ecosystem: Environmental > Terrestrial > Plant litter > Unclassified | place: USA: California...
AATGTTATGCTTTAGCGATGCTCAGGAAGCAGCCAGTTATGTAAACGACAATATATTAGATATATTTATGTTTTTGCAGAGTTCAAATTCTGCCGGAGTGCAAATACCCAATACCCGTAATATGATATATATGCATGAAAAATTTAAGGTAGAAATACTACCTTATATGTTTTTAGTGCTAAGTACAGAAGCCCGAATTGCAGGAGAAGTTCACAAATTTGTACACTGTTATTACAAATTTACCGAGCCTCAGATAGTATCTAAAACGCTTGCTGATGTGGTAGACTATTGGAAGGATCATATTTTTCCGCCAAAGGTAGATCGATTTAACTTTTAATTGATTTCTTAATTTAATGTTAAATTTTTAACTTTAAAATTTGGTGTTGTTGTGGGTATTAGATATTTTCGCGCCCACAAATAACAATCAATCTAATGAAAAAATCCATTTGTATTATCCTTACCGGGATAACACTTGCACTTACAAGTTGCGCAACTATCGTATCTGGTTCCAGGCAAACAGTAAAGTTTAACAGTACTCCATCATCTGCTAAGGTATTTATTAATGATGTTGAGGTAGGTAAGACACCATTTAAAACAAAACTCGAACGAAAGAAAAAAGACACCAAGGTGGTGCTTAAGCTAGAAGGTTACAAAGATTATGAAACTAAACTTGAGCGCAAATTTAATGCTTGGTATATTGGAAATATAGCGTTTGGTGGTATTATTGGTATTATAGTAGATCCGATAACGGGCGCGATGTACCGCCTTACTCCGAAAGAGATTAATGCCACTTTTGGTGAAAAAACAACCTCCATTTTCAAAAATGATGATGTTAATATCGCAATTTCCATGGAAATTGATCCTGAGTGGGAGAAGGTTGGTCAGTTAACAAAGCAATAATAAAATGCCTCTTAATATTTAAGGGGCTTTTTGTTTGATATTATTTTCAAATACTTTGATTATTTTCTTATATTTTGTAACTTGCTGCAATTTAAAGTAGCAGATTATGAAAACGGAGAAGATAAAAGGCCAGGGAGCAGTAACCAATATTCATAATCATTTTATACAGCATCGTTACGAGAAATCTATTTACGATGATGATATTGAAGAGACCGTTGCCAAGACAGAGATACTCGAAGTGTTTCCTAAAAGCATTGTCAACCCGGTTAAAAGTCCGGATTTGGGTATGGCCTATAGCATGAATCCGTATCAGGGTTGCGAACACGGTTGTGCCTACTGCTTTGCACGTCCAACCCATGAGTTTTGGGGATATAGTGCCAGTGTAGATTTTGAGCGTAAGATATTAGTGAAGAAAAACGCCCCACAATTACTGGAACAGTTTTTCAAGAAGCGTGGCTATAAGCCGGAACCTATTTTACTATCCGGTAACACAGATTGCTATCAGCCTGTGGAGCGTAAGCTCGAAATTACCCGTAAAATTCTTCAGGTGTTTTTAGATTACCGGCATCCGGTAGAGGTGTTGACGAAAAATGCACTGGTTGTTCGCGATCTTGATTTACTAACCCAACTTGCAGATAAGAACCTGGTAACGGTATCACTCAGCATACCAACCATTAACGAAGAGCTGCGCCGTAAGCTGGAACCCAGAACATCGTCTGTCAACACAAAGCTGGCAGCATTAGAAACGCTATCTAAAAGCGGGATACCTACCCACGTTATGGTAGCGCCTATAATTCCCGGATTAAATAGCATGGAAATTTTAAATACACTAAAAGTGATTGCAGATAAAGGCGCGACCAGTTTTGGCTATACGCTGGTACGTCTTAATGATACCGTAGAACCCATATTTAAAGATTGGCTCGAAGAGCATTATCCTGACCGAAAAGATAAAGTGCTAAACCATATTGCAAGTATGCACGGCGGCAAACTGGGTGAAAAAAGTGTACTTAAACGCAGAAAGGGCGAGGGTAATATTGCAGATATGATTCACACCACCTTTAGGGTAGGAAGGCAGAAGTTTTTTAACAACGACGGTATCCCGCCACTTGCAACGCATTTATTTGATGGCACAAAGGGCGAGCAATTGAGTTTGTTTTAGATTTAGTTGATAATGGGTTCGTCATTGCGAGGGAGGCACGACCGCGGCAATCTAAGTAAAGAATAGATTGCTTCGTTCCTCGCAATGACTGCAAGTTTTGCTATCTACTAATCTAATACCAACATTCAAACCATCTAACACTTAAATTATCCCTGTATTCCGGTAATTGTGTTGTACAGCAATAACGCTTTACCATCGGTAAGGGTACTTACAAAATGGCAAACGTGCAGCAGCCTGTCGTATAACTGCATTTTTTCGGTTACAAATTTTTCAGGTAAAAGCTTTAGGATAAGCTCGTCGTAATTACCGGCCTTGCCTTCAAACTTATTATTATAGGCTGTACAAAATGTATCTAACAACGTGTTGATAATGCGGTATCCAATAACTTCCTTTTCTATCACCTCGCGACTTTGGTAAATGTTTTTCACGCTCAGGTTTATAATGTCACGCATCTGTGCGGTATACTGTCCCTGCTCTGTTAATGCGTGCGGAAAGTTACCTGCTAAAATCTTTTTCTCGTTTTCTAAAAAAACATTTACAGCATCACCTATAAGTCGGCTAATCGCAAGGGCACGAAGGTAACTTATACGGTCTTCTTTAGTGGTAAGGGTATTGTATTTAGCTGCATCAATACTGTCTTTAACCAGTTTTATAAGATATTCTAAAGCGAATTCTTCGGGTATCAGTCCGAGATTAATGCCGTCTTCAAAATCAATTATCGTGTAGCAAATATCATCAGCAGCCTCAACAAGGTAAGCCAGGGGGTGACGCTCGTAGCCAACATCATCTCCGGTTTTGTTAGGTATCAAGCCCAAATCGGTAGCGACATCTTTAAAAAATTCCTTGTCACACTGAAAAAAGCCATACTTTTTATCGGCAATGTTGGGTGTAGGCTTTTTAGGAAGCGACTCCTTTGGGTATTTCATAAACGCTCCAAGAGTAGCATATGATATTCGCAGACCACCCTCTATACCCGGGCGCGAAGCAGTAAGCAGGTTAAAGCCGTTGGCATTACCTTCAAAATCTATTAAGTCCTGCCATTGTTTATCGGTTACTAAGCCTTTGTATTGCTGGCCACGGCCTATTTTAAAATATTCGCCTATGGCTTTTTCGCCGCTATGGCCAAAGGGCGGATTGCCAATATCGTGCGCCAGTGCGGCTGCGGCAACAATTGCACCAAAGTCGTTCATTTGAAAACCGTGAATATTGTGCAGGTGCGGGTGTTTCTCGATTATTTTTTTACCTACAAGCCTGCCTAACGATCTGCCTACTACAGATACTTCGAGGCTGTGTGTAAGGCGGGTATGTACAAAATCGGTTTTAGAAAGTGGTATAACCTGTGTTTTATCCTGCAGGCTCCTAAAAGCCGAAGAGAATATAATACGGTCGTAATCTACTTCAAATCCTAAACGGGTTTCATCCTGCTCACGGCGCAGTCTTTTGCTTGTATCGCCCTGTTTTTTTAACGACAGCAGCTGTTCCCAATACATCATTTTAATAAACTTTAGTCTCGTTTAGCATATGTGCTAACTAAGGGTTAAAATAAGCATTGCAAATGTATAACAAATCTGTAAGCGATTAGCAAAGTGACCACTGTGAAAAAGTGTAGGATGTTAAACCATCTTGCTTCCTATTTCTTCATAATAAGCATCAATGTTTAGGTTAGGCAGGTTAGATGCCATAACCGCGAGCTGATCGCAACGCTCGTTTTGTGGGTGGGCATTGTGGCCTTTTACCCATTTAAAATCGACCTTATGCTGACGGTATATTTTAAGGAAACGCTTCCATAAGTCGGGGTTTTTCTTATCTTTAAAACCTTTTTTTTCCCAGCCAAAAACCCAATTTTTCACTACAGAATCGATTACATATTTAGAGTCAGATGTCACCAGTACGCTCATTCCGGGATTCTTTAGTTTCTCTAAACCCACAATTACAGCCAGTAATTCCATTCGGTTGTTAGTTGTAAGCCTAAAACCCTCATAAAACTCTTTACGATAAGCCTGACCTACCAGTTCTATAACCACGCCATATCCGCCGGGTCCCGGATTGCCCTTAGCTGCGCCATCGGTATAAATATGTATTTGGTGTGACATTCGATTTTTGGATTTTTAGATGGTTGGAATTTTAGATTGAATTACAACTCAATTGTGATTACAATTGCAACATTAAAAATTACTCCATTGCATCAAGCAACTGCTCTATCACTTTTGGGAAATGCTCATGCTCCAGTTCCAGCACTTTTTGGGCTACATCTTCGGGCGATGCGCACACATCTACCGCCACAGATTTTTGGAAAATCACGTTGCCTTCATCATAGTTGTCATTCACATAATGTATGGTAATTCCGCTTTCTTTATCTTTATTTTGGTGCACTGCCCTATGTACGTGCATGCCGTACATGCCTTTTCCGCCATAATTGGGTAATAATGCAGGGTGAATGTTAATTACACGCCCCGGATATGCCGCTATAATGTCGCCCGGAAACTTTAATAAAAATCCCGCCAGCACAATTAATGATGGGTTAAAAGCTTCAAGTTTTCGTAGCACACTTCCATCATTTAATTCCTCTTTATTAAAAACAATTGTAGGTACAGAATGGCCCTCGGCTTTTGCTAAAACGCCCGCATTTGCGTTGTTAGTAAGTACAAGTACGACTTTATTGGTTTTACTATGTAAGAAATGGCTTATTATTTGTTGAACATTTGAGCCCCCGCCCGACGCAAAAAGCACTATATTTTTCATTGTAAAGTCGATTTCGTTTTGCAAAAAAAAGAATAATATCCCGCAAAATAACGCTTCTTTCACATTATTGTAAAATTAATTTTTTACTTTAGTGCTCACATTTTTTGGGTAAACCTCGGTTTTAAGATAAAGTTTTTTATTTTTGCCGTTCAAATTAAATTCTAAAATTAAAGATTATGTCAGACATTGCATCAAGAGTAAAAGCGATTATCGTAGACAAATTAGGTGTTGACGAAAACGAAGTTGTAACAGAAGCGAGCTTCACAAACGATTTGGGAGCTGATAGCTTAGACACTGTTGAGCTTATTATGGAGTTTGAAAAAGAATTCGACATTCAAATCCCGGATGATCAGGCTGAAAACATTTCTACAGTTGGTCAGGCTATTTCTTACATCGAAGAAGCAAAAAAATAATAAATATGTAGCATCCATGTAATACACAATTGCATGGATGTTATTATTTATTGGCTACTTTTAGCCCTATTAAAAATTACATTACAGGCTACGGCCTTGCTATATAATATATACATACACCCATGTTTTCTTAATTACTGTTAATGAGACGCATGGGTTTTGTTTTATAATTTTAAACTATAAAATTTACTTTATGAAATTAAAGAGAGTAGTGGTAACAGGTCTTGGCGCGCTAACCCCAATAGGTAATACGGTAGATGAATACTGGAATAACCTTGTTAACGGTGTAAGCGGTGCTGCCCCTATAACTTATTTTGACACCACTAACTTTAAAACAAAATTTGCGTGCGAAGTAAAAAATTTCAAAGTTGAAGATTTTATAGACCGAAAGGAAGCACGTAAAATGGACCGTTATGCCCAATATGCCGTTGTTGCTACAGATGAAGCGGTAAAAGATGCCAATTTTAACTTTGATACTCTTGATAAAGATAGAGTAGGGGTTATTTGGGGATCTGGTATTGGCGGACTTGAAACCTTTCAGGAAGAGGTTATTAACTGGAGTGGCGGTAACGGCACACCGAAATTTAATCCTTTCTTTATTCCTAAAATGATTGCTGATATTGCCGGTGGACATATTTCTATACGTTACGGTTTCAGGGGGCCTAACTTTACAACGGTTTCCGCCTGTGCGTCGTCTACCAATGCAATGATTGATGCTTTTAACTATATACGTTTAGGCCAGGCCGATGTTATTGTTACCGGTGGTAGCGAGGCTGCGGTTACTATTGCTGGTATGGGTGGTTTTAATGCAATGCACGCCCTTAGTACCCGTAATGATGACCCAACTACAGCATCGCGCCCTATGGATAAAGACCGTGAAGGCTTTGTACTTGGCGAAGGAGCAGGATCGTTAGTGCTTGAAGAATTAGAGCATGCCATTGCAAGGGGTGCGAGAATATACTGTGAAGTTGGCGGTGGCGGTATGAGTGCCGATGCACACCATATTACTGCACCACACCCGGAAGGGCTTGGCGCGCGCAATGTTATGAGAAACTGTCTTAGGGATGCAGAAATGAATCCTGAGGATGTAGATGGTGTAAACATGCACGGTACATCTACTCCGCTTGGCGATATTGCAGAAAGTAAAGCTATATTAGAGGTTTTTGGTGAGCATGCTTACAAACTTAACCTTAACTCTACAAAATCGATGACCGGTCACCTTTTAGGGGCTGCCGGTGCTATCGAAACCATTTCGTGCATACTATCTATTAAACATGGTATAGTACCACCTACAATCAATCATTTTACTGACGATGAAAACATAGACCCTAAGCTAAACTTTACTTTTAATACTGCCCAAAAAAGGGAAATGAAAGTGGTAATGAGCAATACTTTTGGTTTTGGTGGCCACAATGCATGTGTGCTTCTTAAAAAATTTGAAGCGTAATACACTTTGTTTATGGGCTTCTTAAAAAAAATATTTTCCAAATCCCGCCAGACCCCTCAGGAAGGCGGGATTTTTTTTACCGAAATGCAGGCCATACTGGGTTTCGACCCGATAAATATCGAGCATTACCGCAGGGCCTTTACCCACAGGTCATCTAACAAGCTCGACGAAAAAGGTGTGCCGATAAATTACGAAAGATTAGAGTTTTTAGGTGATGCCATGTTAGGGTCGGTTATCGCGGCGCATTTGTTTAACGAAGTACCGGGCGGCGACGAGGGATACCTTACTAAAATGCGCTCTAAAATTGTAAGCCGGGAACATCTTAATGAGCTTGGTCGCGACCTTAACCTTATACAGTGGGTAGAGAGCAAAGTGCTTACACAGCATTTTGGCGAAAACATACACGGTAATCTCTTCGAATCGTTAGTAGGAGCTATTTACTTAGATGGTGGTTTTACAGCCTGCGAACGTTTTATACATCAAAAAGTAATTATACCTTATGTAGATATACCTAAACTTGAAGGTAAGGTTATAAGCTATAAGAGCCTTGTTATAGAGTGGTGCCAAAAACAAAAACGTACTTTTCATTACGAGGTGTATGAGGACAATGGCATCGAAGGTCAAAAGCATTTTGGGGTTAAGTTAAAGATCGACGGGCAGGTTATAGCCCGTGCCAGAGAGACCTCAAAAAAGAAGGCAGAGGAAAAAGCATCTAAAAGAGCCTATTTCGCATTTCAGGAAAAAATTAACAAAAAATAAACAAACCCTGTTAATTACTCAATCGTTTTCGTGAAAAAAATAGCGTTAACTTAATTTTAAGAGTACTCTGTGTGAGTTATAAATAGTATATTTACAGCTTATTTGGAAATAAGGCCATGGCTATTCACAAATTAATGATTGACGATTTTGATGAAGCCGATTACATGTTAATCGCCATACATTCGTCGTTAGAAGATTACCGCCTTGCATATTTTGTAAACCGCGAACTTGAATTAAGGCTCGAAAAATGCCCTAAGGATATAGGTTTTAAACATAAGCAAACTACCGCTTTTTTTTCCAGATTTATATTTGAAGATACAGCAAATGATATTGCCTGGAATCTTATCCAAAATAAAAATAGTGTAAACAGTACCCTTATGGGCAACGCGTCGCTCTTTACTCAGGCAGGATTATCTGTAACCACAAGTTCGTATTTTATCCCCGAGCTTAAAACCGTAGACTTTATACTTAAGGTTGATAATATTGATGAATATCAATCAACTGACACTATAGTAACCAGCCTGCTCGACGTTAAGTACATTGCTACTGCCTATACCATAGACCACTATAAACTAAAATCGAAAAACAATTTAATTTTTTAAGATAATGCCGACAAAAAAGAAAACTAAAATTGTAGCCACATTAGGCCCTGCATGTAGCACTAAGGAAGTCATTAAAGATATGATTGACGCTGGTGTAAACGTATTCAGGATCAACTTTTCGCACGCTGATTATGCAGATGTTAGTGAACGTATTAGCATCATCAGAGGACTTAATGAAGAGTTTGGCTACAACACATCTATACTTGCCGATTTACAAGGGCCTAAGCTACGCGTAGGTGTAATGAAAGAAGATGTATTTGTAAAAAAAGGTGATATCATCACTTTCCAGACTGCAGAAGATACTTTAGGTACTGCAGAAAGAGTTTACATGAACTACAAACAGTTTCCTAACGACGTAAACCCGGGCGAAAGAATTCTTCTTGACGATGGTAAACTTATGTTTGAAGTTATCGAAACTAATAAAATTGACGAGGTAAAAACTGTAGTTGTACAGGGTGGGCCTTTAAAATCTAAAAAAGGAGTTAACCTGCCTAACACTAAAGTATCTTTACCGGCACTTACAGAGAAAGATATTCGTGATGCTATTTTTGCTATTGGCGAAAAAGTAGACTGGTTAGCACTTTCTTTTGTACGTACACCACAGGATATTATCGACCTTCAGGACCTTATTGCTCAGCACTCTGACGTTAAAATTCCTATTATCGCTAAAATTGAAAAACCTGAGGCTGTAGAAAACATCGACAAAATTGTTGCTTACTGCGATGGCCTTATGGTAGCGCGTGGCGACCTTGGTGTAGAGGTTCCTGCTCAGGAAGTTCCGCTGATACAAAAATTACTTATCAACCGTGCTAAAACGGCGCGTATCCCGGTAATTGTTGCTACACAAATGATGGAAACCATGATTACAAGCCTTACGCCTACAAGGGCAGAGGTTAATGACGTGGCTAACTCTGTTATGGATGGTGCAGATGCTGTAATGCTTTCTGGTGAAACATCTGTAGGGCAATACCCTGTAGAAGTTATCGAGAAAATGACACAGATTATCGAAGCTGTTGAAGATTCACCGCTTATTACTGTGCCACAAAACATACCACAGGTACGTACAAAACGTTACGTAACTAAAACTATTTGTTACCATGCTGCGCAAATGGCTACAACCATTAAAGCTAAAGCTATTGTAACACTTACTAACAGTGGTTATACAGCATTCCAGATTTCTGCCTGGAGGCCACAATCTCAAATATTAGTATTTACAAGCAATAAAAGAATTGTTACACAGCTAAGCCTGCTTTGGGGTGTTAACTCTTTCTATTATGATGCGTTTTTAAGTACTGATGAAACTGTAGAAGAGGTTAACGCATTGGCTAAACAAAAAGGCTATGCAGATAAAGGAGATATCCTTATCAACCTTGCCGCTATGCCGGTTGCAGACCAGGGGATGGTAAACACCCTTAGGGTTTCTGAAATTGAATAGTATTTTATAGCTATCAAAATTATATAGTAAGCTGCTCCGTTAAGGAGCAGCTTTTTTTTGTGTTTGTATTTTAGGTTTGAATATATTAATTTTATCAGATGAATAATAACAATGTATGCCAGGCTTCCGGATTTAATACATCCGATTTTAGATCGAAAGGTTTTAAAGTTTATGAAACCGGCGATACAGTAGCTGCACCACTTAGTTATGCCAGGCGTGATTTTTATAAGATAGTATTAGCGAGTGGAAACATGACCATTTGCTACGGCGACCAGACGATAGAAGTTGATGGTGTGTTTTTGGCGTTTTTAAATCCGCATGTGCCATATTCGGTAACGCATCATGCCATAAATAAAAAAGGGTACGCATGCCTGTTTACTGAAAGCTTTATAGAAAGCCGGGAATGGCTCGACAGTTTGCAACGCTCGGCATATTTTCGGTTCCATGGTACGCCTGTGGTTCCTGTAAACCAGGATCAGGCTCTCTTTTTAACAGGTATGTATCAAAAAATGCTTTTAGTGCAGGATAATGATTATGAGTATAAAGATGAGATGCTTAAGCGTTGTATCGAGCTTATATTTCATGAAGCGTTAAGTATACAGCCTAAGCAAAATGCCCAATCGCATAAAAGTGCAGCAATAAGAATCACGCATTTATTTACTGAATTATTAGAAAGGCAATTTCCTATAGAAAACCCTTCTCAACCGCTTAAACTTCGTACCGCTCAGGATTTTGCCGAAAGCTTATCTGTACACGTTAACTACCTTAACCGATCGGTTAAAGAAGTTACCGGCAAACCAATATCTGTACACATTGCAGAGCGTATTGTTGCTGAAGCCAAAGCGCTGTTGCAACACACCAACTGGAGCGTAGCCGATATTGCTTATGCCTTAGGCTTCGAATATCCTACGTACTTTAATAATTATTTTAAACGTGTAACTGGTGTTATACCAAAATCGTTCAGGGTGTAAGTATGAATATCTTACTTTTTGGTTTGATTCTCTTTATCCTACATCCTGCTTAAGTCGCAACTTTGTATTAAATAAAAACAAGCTTTAGCCAATTGCTAAACTTAAATTATAATACGAATTATGACGAAAGAACACGTAGATAAAATTACAGCTAGTGCTGTAATTTCCGTTAGCCCTACAACAATTGAATCATCTGCATCGCGTGGCGAAGCATTACAGGTTAGAGTATCGGCACCGATAAGTGGTAATGAGCTGCCCATAATTGTTTTCGCACATGGTTACGGCCAGTCGTTAGATAGTTATGCCCCGCTTGTAAACTATTGGGCTGCGCACGGTTTTGTGGTTATTCAATGTACCTTTCTCGATTCGAGAAGGCTTGGTATCCCACCGGAAGATACACGTACACCATTACTTTGGAAGTATCGTGTGGAGGATATGAAGCAGATACTCGACCAGCTTGACACTATTGAAGAGTCACTTCCCGGCCTTAAAGGCCGAACAGATAGAAGTCGTATTGCGGCAGCAGGACATTCCTTTGGAGCGCAAACTGTAGGAATGCTATTAGGTGCGAGGATTATAGATGCTGATGGTAATTTAGGCGAAAGTATGTACGACTCCCGCATAAAAGCAGGGGTTTTGCTCACACCGGCGGGTAAGGGAGGGAACGATCTTAGTCCGTTTGCAGCAGAGCATTTTCCGTTCATGAATCCAGGTTATAACGAAATGGTGACGCCCGCGCTTATTGTTGCGGGAGATAAAGATATTTCTGCGCTAACAGTGCGCGGCTGGGATTGGTTTACCGATGCCTATACACTAAGTCCATTGCCAAAATCCCTACTAACATTGTTTGGTGCAGAACACGGCCTTGGTGGTATATCCGGTTATGAAGCGGCAGAAACTACCGATGAAAACCCGGAACGCGTAGCAGTTGTATGCGAACTAACCACTGCTTATCTGCGTGGCGCGCTGTACGCTGATAACACTGCATGGGAATCAGCCTCCGCAAAACTTGCAGAAAACCCTGATGCAATGGGTGTAATTGAAAATAAATAATATTTGAAATCAAACTAAATAAAGGATCTTCGGGCATACAAATACTCTGACTGTATGTTTGAAGATCTTTATTAATTTAGTGCGAATGAGTCTCCATTTGTCATTCTGAGCGAAGTGCAACGAAGTCGAAGAATCTCTCTCGGCAATCATTTACAGATATCAACAGCACTTAAAAGACAACTTCCTATATAATTTCCTCTAAAAACGGAATTTCGGCATTTAGTATTTCATTAATCAGTAATACTAATTGTGATTTAAACTCACTCAGAATTGCGCTATCTACAACATCAATTAACGGCAGGCTTTTATCGTAGGCATCTTTAAAGCCAAAGCCCATAAAGCCGCTTTTCATATTTTTAAACGAGATAATTCCCGCTTCAATTTCCATTCCGTTAGCTTCGGGCTCGTACATAAAAGCGTAACTAAGCAGCTGTATTATTTTATCGTTTTTAATGTCGGCAGTAAGGCCCTCCCATGTTTTAAGGATGACATTACCTTTATCAACTTTACCCGTTTTATAATCCGTTATCCTGATTTTACCATTTCGCTGCTCAATACGGTCGATATTTCCTGATATTAATACCGGATAAGGCAATCGATCATCTGTAAGCTCACGCGAATACTTATGTTCCAGAGCTAAAATTTTTATAGTGTCGCCGGCATTCAGGCTTTGCTTTTCCTGCTTTAAAAAGTTGTGAACGTTACGTTTAGCAACCTCGAAAGCCAGCAGGTTACGCCCTTTTTTAATTTCACCTTCCTTATATACCTGTGTAAACTGGCGCATAACTTCGTCATCTGCTAGTGCTGCCATCTCATCTACTGCCTGTACAGATAAAAACTTGCCTATGTAGAGCTTGTATAACTCCTCCAACGCACCGTGAATAATAGTCCCTAAAGTGTTTAAGGCGATGCTTTCTTCAACCTCTTCAACTTCGCCTATACGAAGTATCCGCTGGTAATAAAATTGGATAGGATTACGTAAATACCCCGTAAGTGCAGATGGTGAAAAACCTTTTACAGTCGCAATTTCTTTTAGCCGTGCCTGTACTGCCGCAGTTTTAGGCACCTCCATAGGCTCATAAGCCTTTTCAGGCAGATTAGCGTTGTAAATAGTGCTGCTAAGGTTATGGGCCGGTTTTTTCTCAATTTCCAGCTGGGTTAAAAAGCGGCTACGTTCGCCGGCATCTAAACCTTCACTTTCGGTATTATAAAGCAGATAAATGTTTTTCGCCCTAAGCAACAGGTGGTAAAAGTGGTAGCTGTATATAGCATCTTTTTCTTTGTAAGTAGGCAAGCCGAGTTCGCGCTTAACATCATAAGGTATAAACGAATTTTGGGTTTTTCCTGCGGGGAATTTCCCTTCGTTCATAGAGGTGATAATCACGTTCTCAAAATCAAGCACACGGCTCTCCAGCACTCCCATAATCTGTAATCCCGATAGTGGCTCACCTTCAAACGAAACTTCGGCTAAATCGATAACCTGTTTATAAATGGTATGCAGTACCGCCAGGCTGTCCATTTGCGAGTGTGTATCGTAATAATTTAGAAGCTTATTGATTACTTTAAATATCGAATATAAAAATGCTTTGGATATTTTATCCTCGTCATCATCCGGGCTTAAAAACGATTTTAAGGCCATTAGCAAATCGCTCAGCCGCGTCAAAATTTCGCCTGCGCTAACATCCCATCGTTCAAATAATAATTTGAAGAATGGCGAGCTTTCTCCCTGTATTTCGAATAATTTATTTAGTGAGAAAAAAGTAATATTGTTTGTATTGATAACTTTTACAAGCTTCTCTGCACCAGCGTATGGTTCAACTAATGGGTGTGTAAGAATATCTAATACTTCGCGGTAGTATAGCGTGTAGCTCTTTTCATTTCGACCTATTGCGTTGGTGTGCAGTTTAAAAAGTTTCTGAATTAAAATTTGCGCCGGGTTATTACGGCTGCTGTACCCCATAGTAATATTAAGGCTGCCCACATTTGCAGGAAGGCTATACAACAGCGGTATCAGCAGGCTTTCCTCTCCTAATACCAAGGCGGTTTTATCGAGGCTATAGCCCTCATTTTGTATTTTCTCGATAATCTGGCCGGCAATTTTTGCTTGGCCTACTGTTTTAGGCGTGCCAATAATATTAATATTCTTAGCCTGGCTAAACTCTTCTGTAATCCATTCAAAAGGGTGGGAGCTGTACTGTTTCCATTCCTTCTTAAAGCGGCGTATAAACAATCCGGCATCATGATACGGATCGCTTAAAAACGAATAATCGATATCCCAGTATATGCGTGCCTGCCCAACTGATAACAGGTGCTGAATAATTTTTTCTTCAGCAGCATTAAGGGCGTTAAAACCGGCAAATACCATTTCACCTTTAGTATAGGCATTGCTAAAGTGGTTAATGTTGCGTACTGCTTCACGGTAGATATGTCCTTGGTAGCCTACACCTTTATCTAGCAAATGTGCATAAAGCGTAGTGTAGTAAGAGGGTAGTAGCTTCCAAAATTCAAGATAGGCCTCTATCATGGTAGTGCGGTTATCTACATCTACCGCCCAGTGCTCTATTTCCTGAATGTTCTCTAAGTAGGTAAGTACGTAATCAGGGTTAAGAAGGTAACGGTCTATCTCATTAAAATCCTGCAACAAAGTTTTAGCCCAATTTGCAAAGGTTTCGAAAGGTTGTTGCTTGTCTTTTGGGGTAAGGCTTAAGTATACATTATAAAACTCGAACATAAGCTCGATAGCATCTATAGATCGTATGCCCGATACATCCTGAACAAAATCCTCAATACTAATAATGTTTGGTGCGAATACGGTAGCATTAAGTTGTTTTTTTAATGCTTCGAGTAAAAATATACGTGCCCTTTTATTAGGTAATACTATTGTAATATGGGGCAGGTTATTGCCGTAGTTGCTAATTATTTGGGTACTTAGTTTATCAAGAAAAGTAATATCTGCCATGGTATAAAAATAAAAAACGCCCCCGATATATCGGGGGCGTCTTCAAATTATTTTTGGAGAATTAAAACTTAGTTTCTTTTGATAAGTTTTACTTCAACTCTTCTGTTTTGAGCTTTACCTTTTGCAGTTTTGTTAGTTGCAACTGGTTTAGTTTCACCAAAACCGATAGAAGTTAATCTCTCAGTAGCGATACCGTTTTCAACTAAGAAAGTTTTAACTGCACCTGCTCTGTTTTCAGAAAGTGTTTGGTTAAGTGCGTTGCTACCATCGCTATCTGTGTGACCTTCGATGCTGAAATCAGCAGCTGGGTACTCTTTAAAGATAGCAAGCATAGAAGCTAATACTGGCATAGTTTCTTCTTTGAAAGTAGCTTTACCACTGTTAAACAGGATAGTTCTTGCGTACTCGTTAAGACGTTTCATAACCTCTTCAGTAACTTCTGGGCATCCGCGGTTTTCAGCAGTACCTCTTACGTTAGGGCAAAGATCATCTTTGTCTAATACACCGTCGCCATCAGTATCTGGCCATGGGCAACCTGCATTTTCTTTAGGGCCTGCAACAGTTGGGCATTTGTCATCTTTATCAGCAACACCATCACCATCTCCGTCAGGACATCCTTGTAGTTCTTTAAGACCTGCAACATCCGGACAAGCATCATCTTTATCAGCGATACCATCACCGTCAGTGTCTGGACATCCTTGGAATTCTGGTAAACCAGCAACTTCTGGACATGCATCATCTTTGTCTGGAATTCCGTCACCGTCAGTATCAGGACATCCTTGGAATTGTTTTAAACCTGGAGTTTCAGGACATAAATCGTCTTTATCGTAGATACCATCTTTGTCAGTATCTTTTCCACCAAATTTGAAGGTAATACCTGCAAAGTGCTGAATGTGTCTTGGCACGTTAGCTTCTGCCTGGTCTTCAAATGTATGTTTGTATGTAGATTGTACAGTAAGACCAACATTTTCTGTAAACCAGAAGTTGATACCTAAACCACCATTTACAGTACCATTACCTTTGTCGTCTAACCATGTGTAACCTCCACCAACGTGAACGTAAGGGTTAAACCAGCTTTTTGGAAGGATACCATATTTAATGATACCATCTACAGCGTAGTAAGTAAGATCTCCAGGATCTGTAGTTGTGTAATCAAGTGTGCCGGGAGCTCTTGAAACTAATTTGTCAATTTTGTTAACCGATCCTGTAACACCTACTGTGAAGTTGCTTCCAATGTGTCTTCCTACTGTTAGGTAAGATACAGACGGAAGGATGTTCCATTCGTCAGTTTTGAAGTAACCAGAAAATTGGTCAGCGAAATCTGAAGATGCGCCAAAACGGTTACTTACTGCATTTACACCGAAGGATAAAGCCCAAGGGTTGTCTTCGTCCTGCGCCTGGGCATTTAAGCCCACTACCATAAGGGCAGCAACGAAAAGTTTGTTAAGATGTTTCATACTTTTTTATTTAAATTACAAATAGGTTATATCAGACAAAATTAGTGTGTTAAAACAGAATGACAAAACGTTTTAATACAAATTGTCTTACGAATTCCCCTAAAATATAGTTAAATTACACTTAATGCTTTGCCAACGGCCGTAAATGAGGCAATTGCGTGATCTAAATGCTCCTGAGAATGCGCCGCAGAAAGCTGTACTCTAATTCTTGCTTTGTCTTTTGGTACCACAGGAAAGAAAAATCCTATAACATATATCCCCTTCTCTAACAGCTGGTTAGCCATTTGCTGCGAAAGCTTGGCATCATATAGCATTACGGGCACAATTGCAGAGTCGCCTTCTACAATATCAAAGCCTGCTTTTTTCATTCCGGCTTTAAAATAATTGGTATTCCACTCCAGTTTATCCCTCAATGTAGTGTCTCTTTCTAAAAGCTCGAACACTTTTAATGATGCCCCAACTATTGATGGCGCTAAAGAATTTGAGAATAAATATGGCCTTGAGCGTTGCCTAAGCAATTCTATAATTTCTTTTTTACCCGTTGTATAACCGCCCATAGCACCACCTAAGGCCTTACCAAACGTACCGGTAATAATGTCTACACGGCCCATAACGCCTTTAGCTTCTAATGTACCTTTACCGGTTGCGCCTATAAATCCGGCAGCGTGGCACTCATCTACCATTACCATCGCATCATACTTATCGGCCAGGTCGCATATTTTATCTAATGGGGCAACAACGCCATCCATAGAGAAAACCCCATCGGTAACAATAATTTTAAACCTGCGGCCTTCGGCATTGGCTTTTATAAGCTGCTGCTCTAAATCGTCCATATTACTGTTTTCGTAACGGTAACGGGCAGCTTTACATAACCTGACACCATCTATAATAGAGGCGTGGTTAAGGCTGTCGGATACTATCGCGTCTTCTTCACCAAGTAACGGCTCGAACACGCCACCATTAGCGTCAAATGCCGCGGCATATAATATAGTGTCTTCGGTGCCATAAAAATTGGCAACGGCTTTTTCAAGGTTTTTATGGATGTCCTGAGTTCCGCAAATAAAGCGAACAGATGACATACCAAAGCCATGGGTATCAAGAGCATCTTTAGCAGCCTGAATAACTTCAGGGTGCGATGACAGACCTAAATAATTGTTCGCACAAAAGTTTAATACTTTTTGTCCGCTCTCTAATGTAATCTCAGCATCTTGTGGCGATGCTATAATACGTTCTGTTTTATACAGGCCATTCTCTTTAATAGTTTCGAGTTCGGCTGTAAGGTGTTCTTTGATTTTTCCGTACATAATTTAGTTTTCAGTCGCAGTCACAGTTTTCAGTCGCGGTACACTCACAATTTTAATTTATAAATTGAAGATAACAGTTACCAAATCCCATTTTTGCTATTGTTTATATTTGTTAGTTTGATTTATATTTTTGGGGTACACCCAAATTTCTCCGGATTATTAACCATATAATTAATGATCTTCCCCACTTCTGTATTTCGGGTGTAAAGGTCTGAATATTTTTCCTGTGAAATATACCCACACCTAAGAGAAAATTCTAACCACACATTTGTCTCAGAATTTTCGGCATCGCTATCGGTAAGTTTGCTTATAAAATGATTTACATACCTGCGCTTTCTGTAAGCTTCGGCAATGTTGGCACAAACACTTCTGGACGACCTGCGAATCTGATCTGTAAGGGAATATTTTTCTTCCGATGGAAATGACTTAGATAATGTAAAGATTTCCATAGATAAGTCAACCGCTTTTTGATACGCCATTAATTCCCTAAAATCCATACTGCTTAATTACTGTTGTTTATAATTATTTTTATTGAATGTGACTCACATTGCAATCCATTACTGCAAACTGCGACTGCGACTTTCACTGCAATCTACTTCTGCAAACTGCGACTGCGACTGCAAACTGTTCTAAAGTTCCACCACCGAAATTTCTTCTCCTATATATACAATAGTTTTTTTAACTACTTCTAAACCCATTTGGCGTAGTGCAAACTCATAGCCTGCAAGCTGCCTAACATACTTATCGAGGTGGACTCCGGTTTTGTAATCTAATAAGTAAGCCTTGTTATCTCTAATAGCAACCCTATCGGGTTTAATAGTAGAAGCATTATTGCTTATAATGCTTTGCTCGTTAAATATGGTATTGCCTTCCTGAAAGAAGATATTTAATTCCGGATGATTAATAACATCTTTAAGGGTTTGTTCTACGGCTTCTTTTTGCGAATGGATTATCAATCCATTTTCAATAGCCTTCATTATTGCCAGCGGAATATCATTCTCGGTTTTAATAAATGATAATATTTCGTGGGTAACGTTACCAAACTCTATAGCTTGCAATTTGGTGCTGCCCCACATTAAGGCTTCGCGCTTTGCAATTTTAACCCTTCGCGGATCGAAATGTTCCTGCACAACCTGTATGGTGTGCTGCTCGCCTATGTGTTCAATACGTTCAGAAATACGTTCAGGATTGCCAAACTCATATTCGGCTATGCGATTATCAAACACGCCTTTATCTTTAAGGTACTTTATAAAGTAGCTCGACATATTATTGGTTGGCTCGCCTCGCGATGTAAAATTGCGATTCGAAATTATGTACAGCTGCTCCTCAGCACGGGTCAGGGCAACATATAATATATTAATGTTATCCAGCAACTCCTCCTGCGATTTAATAAGGTATAGCTCGGCGGCTTTTTCGCCATATTCAGATACCGCTTTGCTGCTGTCAATTAACGCTTTTTGAAATTCGAAGGTATCATCATCCAGTTCCAGCCAAAGCTTGTCGCGGCGGGAGCGGGCGTAATCTTCCTCAGCAAACGGAAAAATAACTACCGGGAACTCCAAGCCCTTCGATTTATGAATGGTCATAATTCGCACGGCATCATTGCCTTCGGGCGATGGTATGCTAAATTTAGACCCGTTATTATCCCAGTAGTCCAAAAAGTCGGATATTCCCATTTGGCTCCTGATGTCTCTTTCTAAAACCAGATCTAAAAAGTACTGCACATAACTCTGGTTGCTTTTTTGCTTTATAAAAGCGTCTATAATTGTTTCAACAGCCTCGTAAAGCGATTTTTTTCGGCAGTCTTTAAATGATATATTAATGTCGTGTTTTGCGAGCCAAAGTTGCAATGCCTCATCGGTAGGTTGCTCCATACCTTCGGCAATAAAGTCGTGCTTGCCCTGTAATCTCTGGCTGCCTGATGCAAAATATAAAAAGTGAGCTTTGGCCTCCTTATTCTCATTGCTTTTAAGGTAACGCAGCAAGTTGATAATAAGCTTAACCTCGGTAGCATTTTCGATAAGCAACGTTTCAGACGATAATATTTTTATACCCTGCTCTGTTAAATAGGTAGCAAGCAAAACGCCAGGCTGGCGCTTACGGGTAAGTAACACAATATCTTTATATTGATATCCCTGGGCTATAGCTTTGTTAATAGCAGCAAGAGTAGCTTCAAGGTACAGGTCGTTTTTATTGGCATCATCTTCCTCAGGGTCCTGCGCAATTTCCGGCAGAAACGATATGTTTACATAACCTCCCTCTTTAGGGTTGACTCCTTGCGCACTTTCGGCATACATTTGCTTATAGTCGGCGTTTTCGAACTCATCAGCCAGAAGCGAAAAAAATGAGTTATTAAAGTTAATTACTTCGCTATAGCTCCTGTAATTGGTAGCCAGTTGCATGGTATGCTTATCCGGGTTAGAGAACGGATTAAAATCGGCTTTGCCCAGTTCTATAAACTGTTCTGCACGCCCGCCCCTCCACCTGTAGATAGATTGTTTTGGGTCGCCCACAATCATTAGCGATCCCGGCCCGGCAAGAGGGTCTTCTCCCGCAAGGGCGTTATCTATAAGCGGAACTAAATTTTGCCACTGCATTTGCGAGGTGTCCTGAAACTCATCTATAAAAAAGTGGCGGTACCGCTCGCCCAAACGCTCATATATAAAAGGAGCAGGCTGGTTTTGAATTTCTCGGTGAATAATACCATTAAACTCCGATATCGAAAGTACATTTTGCTCTTTCTGAATGCGCTCCAATTCCTGCCCAATAGAATTGAGCAGCGATAGTGGCGTAATATTTTTTAAAAAGGCAGTGTAAAAATTCTTCTTCTCGTAGTTTTTATACACCTTTTTAAGCAGCGCGAGCAACTCATCCAGAATCCCTTCTATAATAGCACGGTCTTTAGCAGTTTTGTTTATTTTGATGTCCTCGGCCTCATGGTATTTTTTGTGGGTGCTTTTAAGTTCGCCCGTTTTTATATATCCAATATGATTAGGGAAATGCCCCGCCGAAAACGACTTTGGGTCGATGCCATGGCTTTCCAGTAAACCATCTAGCTCATGCCCAAGCGCAGAGCATTCAGCTTCAAGCGCTGTAACAGTGTTGCGCAGCTTTTCGCGTATCAATAAAAAATCCTCGATGCTCTTATCCTTAAATTGCAACAATTCGCTTCGGTTGTTCTCGTCTACAAGCAAACGGCTGGTATCAAAAAGTTCTCGGGTAACATCCCAGCTTTTATCATTATCTAATTTATCGAGCGAAAAATCTACAAGTAATGATGTCAACACGGCATCATCTCCCGCCTTCGCAATAATAGCATCGACGGCTTCCTGTAATAGAATATCGGTTTCTAAAGAAACATCAAACGAAACCGATAAGTTAAGGTCATGCGCAAAGGCACGTATTACTTTATGGGTAAAGCGGTCGATAGTGCTAATATCAAAAGATGCGTAGTTATGTATAATGTTTTTAATGATCGACTTCGACTTATCTTTTATAGTAGCTATAGACAGGCCTGTTTCTATAGACAGGTCTTTCATTAAGGCTTCTGCACGTGGGCCCGGCTCATCTTTACTAAAATCAGAAAGGTTTAGCACAATACGGCCTTTCATTTCTTCAACAGCCTTGTTGGTAAAGGTTATGGCAAGTATGCGGCGGTAAGCATCATCTGTGCTTGATTGTAATAGTATGCGCAGGTACTCTTTTACAAGGGTGTAGGTTTTACCCGATCCGGCCGAAGCATTGTATATAGAAAAGGCGGTTTTTTGCATAAACAAATATAAAAAAAAGCGGGTTGGTATTGCGATATATCCGTCCCGATAGCAAAAGTAAAATGACTTTGAAACTTCTCTTTTATACTTGGCTAAACCAAATAATAACAAAATGTTGTTTTTTGTGAAGCTTAAAATCTGTAAATTTTAATTAAATAATATTAATCTTTAAATATTTAAGATATCATGGCATTTGAATTACCAAAATTACCTTACGCATACGACGCTCTTGAACCACATATTGATGCTAAAACTATGGAGATACACCATACCAAGCACCACAATGCCTATACAACCAACTTAAATGCTGCCGTTGAAGGCACTGATTTAGAGGGTAAAACTATAGAGAACATCTTGCTAAACCTTGATACTACAAACGCGGCTGTTAGAAATAACGGTGGTGGTTTTTACAATCATAATTTATTCTGGACTATACTTTCGCCAAACGGCGGCGGCGAGCCAACTGGCGAACTTGAAGAGGCTATTGATAAAGCTTTTGGATCGTTTGAAGAGTTTAAAGCAAAATTTGCTAAAGCTGCTGCAACACAATTTGGGTCAGGATGGGCTTGGCTTACTGTACAAAAAGGCGGAAAGCTGGAAGTAGTAGGTACACCTAACCAAGATAACCCGTTAATGCCGGAAATTGGTGGCGAAGGTACACCAATACTTGGCCTTGATGTTTGGGAACACGCTTACTACTTAAACTACCAAAACAGAAGGCCTGATTATATTGAGGCTTTCTTTAAAGTTGTTAACTGGGAAGAAGTTGCCAGGCGTTATGCTTTAGAAAAATAGTCAATCTATATTAAGATATAAAACGGGTGCTGAGAGGTATCCGTTTTTTTGTACCTTCTTGTCATTCTGAGCGCAATGCAACGAAGTCGAGGAGTCTAAAAACAGATTGTTTTGTTCCTCGCAATGACGAGCGTATTACTTAATACGTCCTCAAAATACTATTTAAACGTATAGCTTAAACCTACGCCAAGCATTTGCTTAAGCTGCATTTTAGGCCCCACAGTAACCGACTCACCATCACGCTCTTCTACAGCTTTAATATCATCATCATAAATAATATGTGCACCAATGTTAGCCTTTACATATTCGTTTACGGTCATATCCAGCTGCAATTGCCAGTTAACATCGATATTGCCAAAGTTGTTAAGGTAGTCAGTGTATACCGTAACACGATGATCCAGCATTATGTTTTTAAACAACTGCCGCTTAAGCTGGTTGGTAACTAATATACCTACTTCGGTACGCGAGTTTTTACCTTGTCTTATAATATTGCCATCTACATCGCGTATAGCGGGATCGACTCCAAAAGCGCCGGTATCGGCCAAATACTGGTTAAGTACCAAGGTTGTCTTATCAGTAAGTGGAGATATGTATACATTTAGCCCAAGGTCTTTACGAATATACTCTGCACCAATACCTAAAAATATAGTAGCCGGTGCAAACGGACCTGAAATTTCGTTTCTGGTATTTGGGTAGGAGTAACCGTTAGAAAACTGCGTATTAAAGTTAAACTTGGCACTATAATACCAGTTAGAAACGGTGTCGCGCCTGTAGCCAAAAGTTGAGTTAAGCTGTATTTGGTCGTCAGTTTTTCGGGTTTCCTGACCTTCCTGGCTGTTAAGTCCGTAGCGTACTATAAGCTCATTATGCCAGTTTATATTTTTGTAAGCATATTTACGAATAAAATTACCTTTACCCAAGATAGTAACAGAATTATTACCCCCCACGCTCCAGTTAACAAACGCGATTTCGTTAATATCCATACCAACCATATTACTTTTTTCCCAATGCGAAATAGTGTCAGGTAAGGTAGTTGTAATAATAACCTGTGCTTTTGTAGTTTGTGTAAATGCGAAAATTACTAATGCAATGAGGCAGGCTTGTATTCTCATTTAAACTTGGTATTTGTTTTTTATTGGATGTGCAAAAGTCGGCATTTTTAGTATGCCGAAAAAATATCTTTTAAGGTTTTAACGTCAATACCACAGTAATGTTGCAGTTGGTTAACAGTGCCATGCTCTATAAAAACATCAGGCACACCTAAGGTTTTAATATTCAGGGTGTAACCATGACGGGCGGCAAATGTTAAAATGCTACTTCCAAACCCACCTGTAATGGCTCCGTCTTCAATAGTAATTATATTTTGATGGGTTTTAAAAATATCGTGTAATGCTACTTCATCTAACGGTTTTATAAATCCAAAATGATAATGCGAAAACGCAGCATTATTTTCAATTTCGGTTAAGGCTTTAATTACATTATTGCCAATAGTACCTGTGCTTAATACAGCAACGCTGTCTCCTTTTTGCAACTGGCAGGCTTTACCAATTTCGATAGCTTTAAAAGGCTGCAGCCAATTTAAGTTTTCTCCGCGACCGCGCGGGTACCGTATTGCAATAGGGTGCTGCAACCCCAGTTGGGAGGTATATAAAATATTGCGAAGTTCACCCTCGTTAAGCGGGGCGAAAATAATGAGGTTCGGAATACAGTTAAGAAAGGCAATATCAAAAACGCCGTGGTGTGTAGCACCATCTTCGCCTACCAAACCGGCACGGTCGAGGCAAAAGATAACCGGAAGATTCTGCAAAGCCACATCGTGTATAGCCTGATCGTAAGCGCGCTGTAAAAATGTAGAATATATATTGCAAAATACCACCATGCCCTGTGTAGCCATACCGGCAGCGAGGGTTACGGCATGCTGCTCTGCAATGCCAACATCTATAGCTCTTTCTGGGAAAACCTCCATCATAAATTTCATTGAGCTACCCGATGGCATTGCCGGTGTAATTCCTATAATATTAGGGTTTTGCTCGGCAAGTTCCACCAGCGTTAACCCAAAAACATCCTGGTATTTGGGTGGGAGGTTGTCATCGGCAATAGCAAGCACTTCGCCCGTTAGCTTGTCAAACTTACCTGGGGCATGGTATTTAACCTGGTTTTCCTCGGCTTGTTTCAACCCTTTACCTTTAGTGGTAATTATATGTAGAAACTTAGGGCCTTTGGTATTTTTAAGGCGTTGCAGTTCTTTAATGAGTGCTTTAAAATCGTGACCATCAATAGGGCCGGTATAATCAAAATTAAGCGACTTTATCATGTTGTTTTGCCGCGGGTTTTTACCCTCCTTAACCTGGGTAAGGTAATGCTTAAGTGCTCCCACACTAGGGTCGATACCTATTGCATTATCGTTAAGCACCACAAGCAGGTTAGCGTTGGTAACGCCGGCATGGTTTAGGCCTTCAAACGCCATACCCGATGCTATACTGGCGTCGCCAATTACGGCAATATGATTTTTATCGGCATAGCCTTTTACTTGAGAAGCGATAGCCATACCCAATGCGGCAGATATTGACGTGGAAGAATGCCCTGTACCAAAGGTATCGTACCCGCTTTCGCTGCGTTTCGGGAAGCCGCTAATACCATTAAGCTGACGGTTAGTGTCAAAATTATACTTTCGGCCGGTAAGTATTTTATGTCCGTAAGCCTGGTGGCCTACATCCCAGACTAAAAGGTCGTTTGGGGTATCAAAAACATAATGCAGCGCAATGGTAAGCTCGATAACACCAAGGCTTGCACCCAAGTGGCCCTCTTTAACCGATACTACATCTATAATAAATTCACGCAGTTCAGCAGCCAGTCGCGGTAGCTGTTCAGGGGTGAGCTTCCGTAAATCTGATGGATATTGTATGGTATCGAGTAATTTGCTTTGCATAGCACAAAGTTAAGGTTTTGGTACAACCTAATAGTCAGAAATTTTGTAAGTCTTCAATTCAAAAAAATTATAAAATTCAGTAACAAATAATAACAACTTGCGACCAATTATTCAATATAGTTAACCAACCAATATTCCAAATGCAAATAACAGAACTTAAAAATCTTCCGGACACATCTGATGAAAAGCTAAAGCTAGCCTATAATCAATTTGAACTACTTCTTGCAGAATTAAGAACGAAGCAATTGCCCGATACGATTGTGGAAATCATTAATCAGGATGTTAGCGACATCAACGGACTTACCACTCCCGATGAAATTAAAATTGCTTTAAAGCAAAAGCAAAAAAGTATTTTAAAGATGCTGGAGAAGCAACTTAAAATGATGCCTAAAAACTACTACCGCAAGCTTTGGTTTATCTTGGGTATGACAGCATTTGGTTTACCTTTAGGAGTAGCAATCGGTACGATGTTACATAATATTGGTTTATTAGGTACGGGCTTTCCGTTTGGCATGCTAATAGGGTTTGCTGTAGGCGCGGGTATGGATAAAAAAGCATATAAAGAAGGCAGGCAATTAAATTTTGAGGTTAAGTATTAATTCAGGATTTAAATTGCTGCACCGTCATCCAAACCTTAATCGTATTTTTACAGCATGATAGATGTTTTTAACGACGAATATTTTATGCGCAAGGCACTTCAGGAAGCACAGGCCGCTTTTGATAAAGGCGAAATACCTGTAGGTGCCCTTGTGGTAGTTGACAATAAAATAATTGCACGTACCCATAACCTTACAGAGTTGTTGCATGATGTTACTGCCCATGCCGAAATGCAGGCAATAACATCTGCCGCTAATTTTTTAGGAGGTAAATACCTATTAGGCTGTACGCTGTATGTAACACTTGAGCCGTGCCAAATGTGTGCCGGTGCTTTATACTGGAGCCAGGTATCTAAAATTGTATTTGGGGCGGCAGATGATATAAGAGGATATAGGGCAATGGGCACAAAATTACATCCTAAAACTACAGTTGTAAATGGCGTGTTGGAGGAGGAATGTGGCCAACTTGTTAAGGTATTTTTTAAGCAGCGCAGGGGTTAGTTAAAGAAAGTAATTTGTTAAGATAAATTTAATAAAATTTCAGGTTTTAATCGCAATATTTGTAGGACATTAGTAGTTATAGCGTAAAATACCAACCTGTAATTTAACAAGTTAATCTAACAAACCAACCAACGATGAAAACCCTTAAACTGGTACTGCTTTTTGCGGTTGCCGCACTGCTGATGCTGCAATCTTGTAACAAAAAATCCGATAAAGATTTTGATTCAGATTCTGCTCTCTATCGCGAGTACATTACCAGTTATACTACGGGGGTTGTTTCTACCAGCGCCGATATTAAAGTCGGTCTCGCCTTTTCTAAACAAGAGTGGCAGGCCAATCAGGAGCTCGATGCTGATTACTTCTCTATATCACCAAGCGCAAAAGGTAAAGTACTTTTTTTGCCGGATAACACAATCGCTTTCAGGCCCACAAAAAAGCTGGATCAGGATAAAGAATATCAGGTAACGCTGCATTTATCTAAGTTTATAAAAGTGCCCGATAGCCTGGCAAATTTTAACTTCAGGATAAAAACCCTTAAGCAGGATTTCGTTGTCAACACCCACGATTTACAATCGTACAACCGTGACTGGCAATACCTGAACGCATCGGTTAAAACGGCCGATAATATGGATTTGGCTACTGCCAAAAAACTTGTTACCGTAACCCAGGGTAACAAAAAATTGTCTGTTCGTTTTGATGGCGCGGGTTCGGCAACCGAATTTCGTTTTATAATCGACAGTATACAACGTAAAGCGCAGGATAATCCTATAAAAATAAGCTGGAGCGGAAAATCTCAGGAGATAGATCAGGAAGGCGCATCAGAATTTAACGCACCTGCAAAAAATAGCTTTAGAGTGCTTAGTGTAAAACCTGCCGATAATGATAACCAAACACTGCTTATTAACTTTTCTGACCCTTTGCGTAAAGACCAGGATTTTGCCGGCCTTGTAGCGGTTGAAAGCATGGAAGGGCTTAAATATGCGGTTGACGGTAACCTGCTAAAAGTGTTTTTTGCCGAGCCGCTTAACGGTACTTTTATGGTTGAGGTTTTTACAGGTATAGAGAGTACCGATGGCTTAAAAACAAGACAGTCGTACTCTGAAAAAATAGTTTTCGAACAGTTTAAACCGGAGATTAAATTTATAAAAAGCGGTACAATACTGCCGGCATCAAGCAACCTTAAAATCAACTTTCAGGCGGTAAATCTTAACGCGGTAGATGTAAAAGTGTATCGTATTTTCGAGAATAACGTAATGCAGTTTCTGCAGGATAACGAAATGGAAAGCCAGTACGGCATGCGTAATGTGGCACTGCCTGTAGCTAAAACCAAACTGGTGCTTACGGCAAACAAATTGCTTAACTACGGTAAGTGGAATTCGTATGCGCTGGACATTTCTAAACTAATTAAGCCAGAGCCCGGTGCTATTTACCACATACAATTATCTATGCGCCAGTCCTATTCGCTATACAAATGTGCAAATGGCGCAACTGTTAATCCGGATGCTGATGAAGAAGAAAATGAAGACGAAGACGAGCCCGAAAGTGATTATTCAGAATATGATGAATACGAATATTACCACGATGATTACGACTGGAACGAGCGGGAAAACCCCTGCAGCAGTTCGTACTATTACGACCGTCAGGTAAAAACCAATGTGCTTGCCAGCGACCTTGGGGTAATTGCAAAGCGCGGCAATAATAACAGTTTCTTTTTTGCGGTAGCAAGCATTACTACTACAGAGCCAGTAGCCGATGCCAAGATTGAACTGTACAACTTCCAGAAACAAAAACTGGTAACCGGCCAGACTAATAGCGAAGGTTTACTTACGCTGTCATCAGATAAAAAGCCGTTTTTCGCCGTAGTAAAACATGGTACTAATACTACCTATGTAAAAATGCATGAGGGTAGTGCGCAGTCTATAAGTAATTTTGATGTAGACGGTACACAGCTGCAAAAAGGGCTTAAAGGTTTTATTTACGGCGAGAGAGGTGTTTGGCGCCCCGGCGATACATTGTTCCTTGGTTTTATTATGAACGATAAGGAGGCCAAGCTTCCTGCATCGCACCCTATAAAGTTACGACTATCTGACCCTAATGGAAAAATGGTTTATCAGGCAGTACAAACCTATAGTGGTAAAAATCATTATAAATTTATAGTGCCTACGCGTAGCGGTGCTATTACCGGTAATTGGGAGGCAAAAATATCTGTCGGTGGCGCACACTTTTATAAAGCCATTAAGATAGAAACCATCAAGCCTAACCGACTTAAAATCAAAAATGGTTTCGAAGGCAAAACACTATACGCCACTGCTAACAATACCGCTAATGTAAATGTTGCCTGGCTTCATGGAGCCATTGCAAAAGGTTTAAAGGTAGAGATGCAGGCGAAATTTATAAAGCAAAAAACAGAGTTTAAAGGATACCTTAATTATATTTTTGATGACCCCGCCCAAAAATTTACGACAGAGGAAGTCAACTTATATTCGGGCGTGGTAGATGATAATGGTAACGCTTCCGTTAATCTTGAGCCAAAGTTACAAACCCGCGCTCCCGGACTTTTAAAAGCTGCTATTATAACAAAAGCATATGAACGTGGCGGCGACTTTAGTACCGATGTTGTTTCGGCTACCTACTCGCCTTATGATACCTATGTAGGTGTAAAAATGCCAAAGGGCAACAAATACGGAATGCTGGAAACCGGCAAGGCAAATCGTTTTGAGGTGGCTACGGTTAACGAAAAAGGCCAGCCTAAAAGAGGGCGTTCGCTCGAAGTAAAAGTATATAAGGTAGAATGGCGTTGGTGGTGGGATGCCAGCCATGACGATGTTTCGGCGTATAGTAATGCAGTATCTAATACGCCCGTATATTCTCAAATTTTATTAACAGATAGCAAAGGTAAAGCGAGTTTTAATTTTACCACCGCCGAGGAAGAGTGGGGTAACTACCTGGTACGTGTTACCGATACTGAAGGCGGGCACTCGGCAGGATCTACAGTACTGATCGATTACCCATCATGGAGTGGCCGCAGCCGAAACACCAGTGGCGAAGCAGCTGCGATGTTGATGTTTACTACTAATAAGGAGAAATACGCTGTAGGAGAAAAAGCAATAGTATCTATCCCATCAAGCGAAGGCGGCAGGGCATTAGTATCTATAGAAAACGGATCGAAAGTATTAAAAACCTATTGGGCTAAAACCAAAAAAGGCGAAACACAGGTAGAAATTCCGGTAACGGCACAAATGGCACCTAACGTTTATATTTACGTAACGCTGTTACAGCCTCATGCGACCACAGAGAATGATTCACCTATACGTTTGTACGGCATTGTGCCTATAGAAGTGGTTGATAAAAATACGATTATCGAACCGCAAATTAGCATGCCGGCAGTACTTCGACCGGAACAAAAAACCAATATAAAGGTAAGCGAAAAATCAGGCAAGGCCATGACCTATACGTTAGCCATTGTAGATGATGGTCTGCTCGATCTTACCCGCTTTAAAACTCCGAATGCTTGGGACAGCTTCTATGCTAAAGAAGCATTGGGTGTAAAAACATGGGATATTTATGATGATGTTATTGGCGCCTATGGCGGACAGGTAAACCAGGTATTTAGCATAGGTGGTGACGAAGATTTAGGTGGTGGCGGCGCTAAAAAAGCCAATCGCTTTAAACCGGTCGTGATGTATTTTGGACCTTATACCGTTGGCAAAGGCGAAACCCGTGTGCATAACATAAAACTGCCTATGTATGTAGGGTCTGTGCGTACTATGGTGGTCGCTGCAAATGCTGATGCAAGCGCTTACGGCAGTGCGGAGAAAACTACCCCGGTGCGTGCCCCGTTAATGCTGCTTGCTTCGCTTCCGCGAAAAGTAACGCCTAAAGAAAGGGTAACGCTTCCGGTAACGGTATTTGCCATGGAAAACCAAATTAAAAATGTAATGCTACAGGTTAAAACTAACAAAGGGTTTAAAGTAGTAGGATCGTCTACGCAAACCGTAAGTTTTGCACGCCCTGACGAAAAAGTGGTGTACTTTGATTTAGAAGTAAACGACCTGATAGGCATCGGCAAAGTAACCGTAACGGCCACGAGCGGTAAAGAAAAAGCCAGTTATGATGTAGAGCTGGATGTGATGAACCCTAACCCGGTTACCCAAAATTATAAAGAGATTGTGCTGGAACCCGGACAGCAGGCTACCGTAAACTGGAACTCTTTTGGCGTGGCAGGCACCAATAAGGCAAGGCTGGAAGTATCATCGTTCCCATCGATCGATTTTAACCGCAGGCTCGACTATTTAATTCAGTACCCGCACGGTTGTGTTGAGCAAACCACGTCGTCGGTATTCCCTCAATTGTATTTGGCAGATATTGCCGATATCGACCAAACTAGAAAAAGCAAGATCCAGAAAAACGTAACTGCCGCCATACAAAAGTTGGGTCAGTTTCAGGTTGCGGGTGGCGGCTTCTCCTACTGGCCAGGGCAACAAAACCCTGATGATTGGGGCTCAAGCTATGCAGGGCACTTCTTAATCGAAGCCGAGAAAAAAGGCTATGCGTTACCGCTAAATTCTAAAAAAGAATGGCTGCAATACCAGCGCAATACCGCAAGGCTATGGCGTTATAATGTGGGCTATCATAATGATTTTGCTCAGGCGTATAGATTATACACGTTAGCATTGGCCGGTTCGCCAGATCTATCATCTATGAACAGGCTTCGCGAAACACAGGGCATTACTAACGAGAGTAAACTGCGCCTGGCTGCAGCTTATGCACTGGCAGGGCAAAAAAGTGTGGGTCAGCAATTGCTTGCCCAAAGCACGCTGGATGATGAAAATGAATACAGCTACTATTACTATGGTTCCCCCGACCGTAACCGTGCTATGGCTTTGGAAACGCTGATACTTTTAGGTCAAAAACAAAAAGCGTTTGATATGGCGACTAAGCTGGCGAAACAAATGTCTAGCAACACCTGGATGAGTACGCAAACCACAGCGTATTGTTTGTATTCAATGTCAAAATTCGCGCAAAGCAACGGACCAAAAGGTATCGATGTGAGCTATGTAAATAAAGGCAAGTCGCAGGTTATTAAAACACCTAAAACCTTCGCCGACAGGCAGCTTGAAATTGGCAGCACCAATGCGATAACCATTAAAAATAATAAGAAAGGGACATTATACGTAAAAGTGGCGTACAGCGGAGTACTGCCTGTTGGGCAGGAGCTTACTGAAGAGCGCGGACTGGCAACCGGCATAGTGTTTAAAGAGAGGGCGGGTCAGGTAATTAATCCGTCAAGCTTGTCGCAGGGCACCGAATTTGTGGCTGAGGTTACCATTAATAATACGAAAGGCGAATTTGTAGATAACGTAGCTCTTACGCAGATTATTCCGTCAGGCTGGGAAATCGTAAATACCCGCTTTACCGATTTTGGAAGTTTTGCCGAGAACAATGTTGATTATACCGATATTCGTGATGATAGGACGAATTTCTATTTCTCGTTAAAAGCACACGAAACCAAAACGTTCAGGATACTGCTTAACGCAAGTTATCTTGGTAGTTATTACCTGCCGGGCGTACAATGCGAGGCTATGTACGATAATTCGTTCTTAGCAAGGACCAAAGGGCAATGGGTACAGGTGGTGAGGTAAAGGTTTGCGGAGGAAGAGGGAAACGAACCCCCGGAGTTGGTGTGTTAATATGCCGCTCCTCCGGAGCTCAAAAACGCTGTCTTTATTATATTGCTATAGATATGTCGCTTCTCCAAAGCTTGACTGTTGCTAAAATAATCGTTAATATTAACCCCAGCGGGCATTATATCTATAGGAGATGTGCTAACGAGAAGACAATGAGCTCCGGAGTAGTAGTATAGTTTAAATAGAAAGCTTATCTAAATTAATTAATGCTGAGAGATCATGTAGTATGAGCCCCAGCGGGGCGTTATATCTATAGAAAAAATCAAAGTCGAAAGGCAGAGCTCCAGAGGAGCGACATAGTTTAAATAGAAAGCTTATCTAAATTAATTAATGCTGAGAGATCATGTAGTATGAGCCCCGGCGGGGCGTTATATCTATAGAAAAAATCAAAGTCGAAAAAAGGCAACGAGCTCCAGAGGAGCGACATAGTTTAAATAGAAAGCTTATCTAAATTAATTAATGCTGAGAGATCATGTAGTATCAGCCCCAGCGGGGCGATATATCTATAGAAATAATCAAAGTCGAAAAAAGGCAACGAGCTCCAGAGGAGCGGCATAGTTTAAATAATAAATGGCAGATACATATTCGCAAATATACATTCATGTTGTTTTTGCAGTTAAAGGCAGAAACAATCTTATTTCTATAAAATGGAAAGATGAACTGTATAAATACATTACAGGAATTATTAGTAATGAAGGTCAGAAACTGATTGCCTTAAATGGAATGCCAGATCATGTACATATTTTAATAGGCCTGAAACCTACTATTGCTTTGTCAAATTTGGTTAGGGATATAAAAGCCAATTCATCTAAATTTATAAATGAAAAGCAATGGATTGCAGGTAAATTTAGATGGCAGAGTGGGTTTGGGGCATTTTCATACAGTCATTCGCAAGTGCCTGTAATTGCAAAATATATAGAAGATCAGGAGGAACATCATAAAAAGAAAACATTTAAAGAGGAGTATACGGAATTTCTAAAATTATATAATATTGATTATAGAGACGAATTTGTTTTTGATGAGATGTAATATGCCGCTCCTCCGGAGCTCTAAGCTATACATCGCCTAATTTTCTATAGATATTTCGCCCCGCTGGGGCTAACAAAATTAACCATTAAGGATGCCAACATCCAAATGAAAAAACACTTCTCAAAAATTTCACATAACATTCTGAAGGTTTTTAAAACCCTACAAGAGCGCAACACCCGTTGGATAAAAGCAAACAAAATAAAATCGGCCATAGCGGTAGTGCTATTGGTGGCGTATTATTTTTGCCTGCCACAAACACTTTTTATCGATCCTTATGCTACGGTTATAGAAAGTGCCGAGGGCGAACTGCTTGGCGCGCGTATTGCTACAGATGGGCAATGGCGTTTTCCGGCGCAGGATAGTGTGCCGTATAAATTCAGGCATTGCATAGTGTATTTTGAAGATCAGCACTTTTACAGCCATCCTGGGTTTAACCCTGTAGCAATAGTAAAAGCAATGAAGCAAAACCACGATGCCGGTAAGGTAGTGCGGGGTGGTAGCACGCTTACACAACAGGTAATCAGGCTAAGTCGTGAGGGTAAAAAGCGTAGTTATTTCGAGAAAATTATCGAAATGATACTTGCAACGCGCTTAGAGTTCAGGCATAGTAAAGATGAAATATTAGGGATGTATGCTGCGCATGCTCCTTATGGTGGTAATGTGGTGGGGTTAGAAATGGCTTCGTGGCGGTATTTTGGTGTGCAGCCGCAGCATTTATCGTGGGCCGAAACCGCTACCCTTGCCGTATTACCTAATGCGCCAAGCCTCATTTATCCGGGGAAAAACCAACAGAAATTACGTGATAAACGCGACCGATTGTTGAAAAAGTTATTCGAGGAAAAAGTAATTGATAAAATTACCTTCGAGCTTTCGTTGCAGGAAGGGTTGCCTCAAAAGCCCTTTGATTTGCCACAAGCAGCTCCGCATTTATTGCAGAATGTAGCGAAGAGTAAAGAGGGGCAGCGTATAAAAACTACGGTAAAAAACAACCTTCAAAACAGGGTGAACCAAATTGCCGCACGTTACTACCAGGAATATAAACAAACCGAAGTACATAACCTGGCCATTATGGTGGTCGATGTGCAAACGCATAATATTGTTGCCTATGTGGGCAACTCGCCAACCGATAAAGCCCACCAAAAAGATGTAGATATTATACCCGCGCCCCGTAGTACGGGCAGTATTTTAAAACCATTTTTATTTGCCTCGATGCTGGACGCCGGGGAAATTTTACCTAATACTTTAGTTGCAGATGTACCTACACAGATAGCGGGCTATAGTCCGAAAAATTATGAGTTGACCTATGATGGTGCCGTGCCTGCCCAGCAAGCATTGTCCCGTTCGTTAAACATTCCGGCAGTTTTGATGCTGAAAGATTTTGGCGTGTACCGGTTTTACGAACAGTTGCAGCATTTTAAACTTCGGGATATAAAAAAGCACCCAAACCATTATGGTCTGTCGCTAATTTTGGGTGGGGCGGAAAGTAACTTGTGGGATTTGTGCCGAACTTATTCGGGGTTAAGTTCTACCCTTAATTATTTTAACGCCAACCAGGCAAAGTACCGCAGCAATGAATTTGCAGAACTGAATTGGGACAGCTCTGTTACCCGTGATTTTGGCAAAGAAGCGTATAATAAACCACAATTGGGCGCCGGGTCTATCTGGTTAACGTACAATGCCATGAAAGAGGTAAACCGCCCGCAGGGCGATGAAGCCTGGAAATTTTACGACTCATCGTTGGAAATTGCTTGGAAAACCGGGACAAGTTTTGGCAGCCGCGATGGCTGGGCTATAGGCACCAACTCCCGCTATGTGGTGGGGGTTTGGGTAGGTAATGCATCAGGTGAGGGGCGGCCGTCGCTTACCGGAGTGGGCAGTGCGGCGCCTATTTTGTTTGACGTGTTTAATTTATTGCCTAAGCAAAAATGGTTTGCTACTCCTTATAACGATTTGCAGCAGGCTGAGGTGTGCAGCCTTAGCGGGCATATTGCCGGCGAACACTGCCCAACGGTAAAACAATGGATTCCGCTTAGTGGGGAAAAGACAAAAGTTTGCCCGTACCATAAAGTCATCCATCTCGATGCCACGGGTACATTTCAGGTCAATAGTAGTTGTGAAAGCATAGATAATATGGTTACCCAAACCTGGTTTGTACTACCGCCCGTTATGGAATGGTACTACAAAAGCCTGCACATGGATTACCGAACGTTACCACCTTTTCGTGGCGATTGCCAGGGAACAACAGGTGCTTACATGGATTTTATTTATCCTAAAGAAGACGGCAAAATATACCTGACTAAGGATTTTAACGGCAAGGTGCAGCCTGTAATTTTAAAAGCGGCGCATACATCGGGCAAAGCAAAATTATTCTGGTATTTGGGTGATAAGTATTTAGGCGAAACACAAACGTTTCATGAAATGCCCATTGTTGCTAAAACCGGGATGTACTATATAACGGTTACGGATGAAGGGGGGAATGAAATAAAAAGGAAGGTGGATATTGTGAGCGGGAGTTAGTTTACAGTCGCAGCCGCAGTTTTCAGTTTGGTGGCGTGTGACGGCGTTTAAAAAACACTATTAGTTAGAGCTAGCCCCGATGGCAGCGGTATCCTGCCAACCGAAGGGCGGCAGATAAAGCGAACAGCGGGAAAATGGTTTGTACTTTGCCTGAAGTTTTGCTGCTAAATACCCGCGTATTTTTTACGTTCTCTTAAAAACATATAGGCAAATGCACCTAGTGTTATTAATGCCGAAATAGATAGTATAAGTGGTATACGTGCCAGTACATCCTGATAATACCAACCGGCAGAAAGCGCACCTATACCAATACCTGCTTCGAGGGCGATATACATAGTTGCCATGGCTTTACCACGGTGGTCGGGCAGGCTCATATCTACCGTCCAGGCATTAAGGGCTGGTGACAGTATACCCTGTGCCACACCATATATAGTTGCGCCCGTCATTAACATAAAGAATGAGTTGGCAAAGGCCGTTATGCCAAATGCAATTATCAAAATAAACAGTCCTGTTTTAATAATTCGGATGCGCCCGTAACGGTCGGATGCTTTTCCGGCAACAAAACGTATTACTAACGATGCTATGGTACATACCATAAAAAAGAGTCCTTTGTTGGCTATGCCAAGATGGTCGGTCTGGTCCGGAATTAGCGTTAGTATAGCTCCGTAGCCTATATAACTCATAAATATTACGATGGCAGCGGGTAAAACTTCGGGAGCAATAATATCTCTTTTAGATATTTTAAGCAACGACAGGCTAAACTTTTGTTTGTTGGTCAGCGTTTCTTTCATGTTCATTAATATGATGATGGAAAGCAATGCAAAAGCCGATGAGATATAAAATAATACGTCGATAGAAAAGTAAAGGGTAATGTATCCGCCAATGGCAGGGCCTATAGCCATACCGGTACTAAAGCAAAGTCCGTGAATACCCAGTGCTTCGCCCCAGCGGTCTTTGGGAGCAATATCGGCTACGTATGCAGCAGTTGCTGTAGGTTTAAAGCCGGTACTGAAACCGTGAATTAACCGCAGGAACAAAAATCCGGAAACGGTGCCTAATACCGGATATAAAAATCCGCATACAAAACAAACGATAGACCCTACTGCCATAACCGGAACACGGCCCAGGGTATCAGTAAGGCGTCCGCTAAAAGGGCGCGATATACCGGCAGTAAGTGTAAACAAGGCAATGATAAGGCCTTTATATTCGGCACCGCCAAGGCTGCTTAGGTAAGCGGGCAGTTCTGGAATAAGCATGTTAAAGCTTGCTGAGAACAGCAGCGAGCTAAGGCACAACAGGCCGAACTGTAAATTGTATATGGGGTGTTTTGTTGCTTGCATAATGAAGCAGGCAAAGGTAGCAATTCGATTATCGGATATCAATAAAAAGTGGCGTTAATTTAGGTTGCTTTCACTACAAAAGTGTATTTTAGTGCGGTTAAAATTTCATAATGAAAAACTTGTTCCTACTAATCACAACCCTGTTTTTTTTAACCGGTTGTAAAGCTCAAAATACGCCTGCACCCATAATATCAAAAGATATTTTGCACCTGCAATATGGTACTTCAAAACAAAATACGCTCGATTTATTTTTACCAAAAACATATTCAGAAAAAACGCCTGTTATAATTTTACTTCACGGCGGTGCCTGGATGATAGGCGGTAAGGAGTATACCGATAAAACCGCTAAAGATTTGCGCGATCGCGGATTTATTATTGCGAATGTTGACTACCGTTATGTAAGCGAAACGGTTCATGGCAGGGATTTATTAATGGATATTGACAGGGCAGTAACTTTTGTGCAAAAGCAGGCAAAAGAACACCATTTTTCTACAACGGGATATATAATGTCAGGCATTAGTGCAGGAGCACATTTAGCACTGCTGTACGGCTATACCACTCCTAAAAGTATAAAATCGATTGCGGTACTTTGCCCTCCTATACAGCTGGACGATCCAAGACGTTTAGCCGATATGCAAAAACACGACCTTGTAAAAAATATTGAACTACTGGCCGATGCGACTTATGTATTAGGCAGACAACCTAATGCTAAGTTTACCAATGTTAGCCCTTATGCGCATATTAAGCAGATACCCACGCTGCTATTTCATGGCGATAAAGATGCTTTAGTTCCCTATTCACATTCGGCATTTATGTATGAAAGCTTGCAGGCAAAAGGTGTGCCCTCTAAGTTAGTCACCATGACGGGTAAAGGCCACGACTGTGGTATGAACGACGCTGATACCGAGAAACAGGTGCTTGACGAAATTACCAATTGGGTGACCCAGTACAATAATTAAGACGGGAAATATGTTTATCATAACGTTAGTAATAAAAAGCTAAGTAATTTTAACTGCTGCAACTACCGCTAAAAAATGTTTTTACCCTAAATTTGTAACCTGTTTAAAACAAGACATAATTTAATACACATAGTGATATGAATTTTATAAAAAAACTTTCTCTTATAGCCCTATCTGCAATTGCGTTCTCAAGTTGTGATAAAACATCTAAAGATGGCAATACAACGGAACCGGCTGAGGGTGTAGTAACCGATAGTACCCAGAAAAAAGAGACCGCTGCAAACACGAAACTTGAAACCGCGAGTTTTACTATAGAAGGCATGACGTGCCCAATGGGTTGCGCTGCTACTATAGAGCAAAAACTATCTAAACTAGATGGTGTTGAAAAAGCTAAGGTGGACTTTGATAGCAAAACTGCTACAATATCTTTCGACCCGGCAAAACAATCTACTGAAAGCTTTGTAAAAACAGTTGAAAAAATTGCTGATGGTGCTTACAAAGTGTCTGATGTAAAGGCAGGAAGTAAAGTGTAAGTTTTACTTTAAATAATTTATAAGCAGCTTTCGGGCTGCTTTTTGGTTTTATGGGATTGTGCTATGCTCTGTCATTCTGAGCGTAGTGCAACGGAGTCGAAGAATCTCGACTCAGTTAGATTTTTGAGGAAAAATGGCGTGGCAATCTAAAAAAAAATCGCTTCGTGCCTCGCGATGACGCTGAAGTTACTTCTTCCATTTCAGGCTTTCGATAATGTTTTGCATATCCTGCTTAACGTAATCAGCCGCGGGAAGTATAGAATCGAAGTTAGGTTTGGCATAAAAATACATCGATGCGGTTAAAAAATGGCGGGTACTATCGGTTACATAAAACTGCGCATTGGTAGCGGCATCTCCACCTACCTGAGAGAACATTCCATACACTTTTTTATCACGATTAATGTAAGGCTGTGTATTTATCTCGTCTGCCTTAATAACGTGTTTGTAAGTAAGCTCTTCTGCATCGCGAAGTAGTTTTTCAAGGTTATTATCTACTGGTTTGTAGGTAAGGTAAATGGTAGCCTTCATTTTAGGGTACTCAATAGTATAATTGCAATTGCCTTTAGACTTTACATTGGCGAGCGCATTATAGTCGAAACTATAAGGGCAGCTGTCATCAAACGGCTTATAGTTGCCACGCGGGTATTCTAAACTTAAAAAAGCTTTAGGCTTGGGTACAGTATCTTCCTTACAGCCTGTAAATAACAATGCTGATGTAAGTACTAAACCTAAACCCACTATTTTTTGTGTCAATTTCATGCAAGTGCAACCTTAATTTGTTTTATCCTTCTCCTATCAACAGATTCGACGGTAAAGATATTGCCATTAAAGGTAATTTTTTGCCCTTTTTTAGGAAAATTACCTTTTATCTCCAGCACAAAGCCCGCCAGAGTTTCGGCCTCGCCTTTGGCTGCATCAAAAATTTCTTCATTAACACCGGTAATGCGGTAAAAATCACGTACGCTTATTTTCCCATCAAACAGGTAAGTTGTATCATCAATTTTAGAATAGATAATGTCTTCATCATCAAATTCGTCGCTAATATCGCCTACTATTTCTTCTAAAATATCTTCCAGCGAAATAATGCCCGATGTGCCCCCATATTCATCTACTACAATGGCCAGGTGGTTCTTCATTTCCTGAAATTCTTTAAGAAGGTTGTCAAGCTTTTTATTTTCAGGCACAAAAAATGGGTCGCGCAGGATAGACTGCCAGTTAAAGTCATCGTCTTCAATATGCGGTATCAGGTCTTTAACAAACAACACGCCTTCGATAGTATCGATGGTGTCGCGGTAAACAGGAATGCGTGAAAAGCCGGTATCTACAATTTTTGGAAGTACGTTTGCAAAAGGCTCCTCAATGTCGATTGCAAAAATATCAATACGAGGACTCATAACCTGGCGTGCTTCGGTATTACCAAAGCTCACAATGCCCTGTAGCAATTTTTGTTCCTCGGCAGTGGCATCACCGTAATCGGTCAGCTCTAATGCCTGAGAAAGGCGGTCGACTGAGAAGTCTGATTTTTGTACGCTAAACTTTTTGTTAAGCCAAAGCGTAACCTCGCGCATTGGGATGCTAAGTGGGCTCAAGGCTTTATTAAGTACAAATAGCGGGTAGGCTACCCTTTTTGCAAAGAAACGGCTGTTACGGCCTGCATATACTTTGGGCAGTACTTCGCCAAACAATAAGATAAGCAGGGTAATAATAGCGACCTCAATAACAAATCGCAACCCGGATAACGGAATGCCGGAAAATGCATCCATCTTGAAAAAGAAGATGATGATAGCAATATTTATAAAAGTATTGGTAATAGCAATGGTAGCTAAAAGCTTTTTAGGCTTTGATAGTAACGCGGTTATAAGCGACCCTTTTTTAGGGCTTTTTGTATTTATACTATCCAGGTCCTGGGGTGTGAGTGAAAAAAGTGCAACCTCTGTACCTGATATAAATGCAGAACAAAACAATAAAAATATTATACCTGCAAAACCTATTAGCAGGTTATAATCTATAGATAAAAAACTCTCGGGGCCGGGGTCCAAAGCGGTGGGTATTGGTTAAACATTAAAACGGCAAGTCGTCGTTTGTAGGTAGGTTAGGGGTGTAATCAAGTGCTTCTTTAGAAGGCTCGGGATGTTGCTGCTGACTAAAAGGCTGCTTGTTATTATTGTCAAGCTCTTTTTTAGTGGTAAGAAACGTAAACTCAGTTACCTGAATTTCTGTAGTATATTTTGTCTGGCCATCTTCGCCCTGCCACTGGCGCGATTTTATGCGGCCTTCAATATAAATCTTATCGCCTTTACTAAGGTATTTTTCGCAAATTTCGGCAGCTTTATTACGTACTACAAGGTTATGCCACTCGGTGCTCGTTATTTTTTCGTTGGTTTGCTTATTTATGTACACCTCATTGGTAGCCAGCGGAAACCGGCCTATGCAGTTGCCCCCTTCAAAGTAATGTATCTTTACTTCGTCGCCCAGATGCCCAATAAGCATCACTTTGTTTAACGTACCGTTCATGGCTTTTATTTAGTGTTAACCAAATGTAATAAAATTAATCATCAATCCCAATAACGTTCTATGAAATTGTGAATTACTATGGGCACCGGCAGCGCTTTTATCTGCTCAATATCAATAGCTTCAGGAATAACATCAGTTGTTTCGGCCAGCCAAAACCGTATGTGCAGTTTTTGGTGCGATAGCTTGTGTATAATTAACTCGTCATGCAGCGGGGTAACAGTTTGAGGTGCAAAAATAAGGCCGGCAAAAGTTCTAATGGCTGCTACGGTTGTGGCATCATCAGTAAGATTTGTAGTTTCTAAAACCGGGAACTCATACAGCCCGTGCCATATGCCCTTATCACCACGGCGGTTTATAAGGCTGTTACCATTGGCATCTTTTATAATTATATAATTAAAAAAGCGGTTGGTAACCTTTGTTTTTTTTAGTTTAACCGGCAGCTGGTTTACGCGCCCGGTATTATAGGCAACACAAGTCGCATTAAAAATGCAAATGCTGCAATCCGGATTTTTCGGCACGCATTGCAAAGCGCCAAACTCCATCATGGCCTGGTTAAAAACAGATGCATTATCGTTTGGCATAAGCGATGCTGCCAGCTCTGTAAACTGTTTTTTCGCCCCGCCCGACGATATATCTGTCTCGATACCGTATACCCGTGAGAGCACACGGTATACATTACCGTCTACAACGGGCACAGGTTCGCCATAACTTATAGATGCAATTGCTGCGGCTGTATAGTCACCCACGCCTTTAAGCTTTAGCAGCCCTGCAAAGTTGGGCGGGAAGTTGCCATCAAGCTCGAACGCTACCTGTTTTGCCGTAGCATGCAAATTACGGGCGCGCGAATAATAGCCTAAGCCCTGCCATAGTTTAAGTACCTGTTCTTCTGGTGCATGGGCCATATCCTGCACAGTAGGAAAGGCTTCTATAAATTTTAAAAAGTAAGGTAAACCTTGCGCCACGCGGGTTTGTTGCAGCATAATTTCAGATAGCCAAACGGGGTAGGGCTGCGGTGTCTGGCGCCAAGGCAAATCGCGTTTATGGTGCAAATACCATTGAATTAAAGGCTTAGAAAAGTTCATTGTTAACGGGTAGTTTGCAAAAGTAAAAGTTTATGTTATTAAATTTTAATAGATTAACCTTGAATTATTGTTTTTTTAATTCTTATATTTGCACACTCAAAAAAATACACACAATATTAAATTAGAAAGAAAATGACGAAAGCAGACATCGTAGCTAAAATTTCGGAGAAACTTGGTCTTGAAAAAGGAGATGTACAAGCAACAGTGGAGTCTTTTATGGAAGAAGTAAAGACGTCGCTTGAAACCGGAGACAACGTGTACCTAAGAGGTTTCGGAAGTTTTATCATTAAAACGCGTGCTGAAAAAACAGGAAGAAATATTTCGAAAAATACGACTATAAAAATCCCTGCACATAATATACCGGCATTTAAGCCAGCAAAAATATTTGTAGACGGTGTTAAAACCAATACAGAAGTAAAAGAAAACTAATTTAAATTATTAACCACCAATCCCTTAGACGTTATGCCAAGTGGTAAAAAAAGAAAGAGACATAAAGTAGCAACTCACAAACGTAAAAAACGAGCGAGAGCTAACCGTCACAAAAAGAAAAAGTAGTGTAAAACTACTTTTTTCTTTTTTGAGAATTAAGTTCATTGAAATTGTTTTTGGAAGATTAAAGATTTTAGACGTTAGATAAATAGACAAAGCACTCGTGCCGCGTCTGGCATCTTTTATTCATCATCTCTACATCTCCTCAAACTTCGGGTACAACAATACCTGTAAATTATTGTTTAATCCATCTGCATTTTGGTTGATGGTTATTGGCTGAAAGTTGCCCGATTTGCTGCAAGGCTTTTCTAAACCAACAACTGAGAACCAGCAACCTTAAAAGCGGATAAAAATGTACAGTGTGAACAAAGAATTGATAATTCGATCTGGTTCTGAAGCGGTAGATTTTGCCTTATTAAAAGATGGAAAACTAATTGAATTACATAAGGAAAAGGAAGACAAAAACAACCAGTTTGCGGTGGGCGATATTTATATTGCCAAAATCCGTAAGCCAGTGGCCGGCTTAAACGCCGCGTTTGTAAATGTAGGCTTCGAGAAAGATGCCTTTTTACATTACCACGATTTGGGGCCTAACCTTCCTACCATGTTGAAATTCATGAAACTTGTAAGCGCAGGTAAATTAAAAGATTATTCCCTTAAAACTTTTCCGTTTGAAAAAGAAATAGATAAAGATGGTGCCATAGCCGATGCGCTTAGCTCTAACCAGTCTATTTTGGTTCAGGTGGTAAAAGAGCCCATATCTACTAAGGGTCCGCGTATAAGCTCAGAGCTTTCGCTGGCCGGCCGTTATGTGGTGCTGGTGCCCTTTTCTGACAGGATCTCTATTTCTCAAAAAGTAGAATCTAAGGAAGAAAAAGACCGCCTTAAACGCCTGGTGCAATCTATCAGGCCAAAAGGTTTCGGCGTTATTGTACGTACAGTAGCCGAAGGGAAAAAAGTAGCGGAGCTGGATAAAGACCTGCAAAACCTGCTGGACAAATGGACAGCCATGTGCAAGAGGATTCCCAGCGCCCATCATCCAAGCAAAGTATTGGGCGAAGTTAACAAGGCTTCATCAATATTGCGCGACGTGTTTAACGATACCTTTACCGGTATTTACGTAGATGATGAGGACCTCTACTATCAAACCAAGGACTATCTGCAGGAGATAGCTCCCCATAAAGCGAATATCGTGAAACATTACCAAAGCCGGGACCTGCCGCTGTTTGAAAAGTATAACATAGAACGGCAGATTAAAACCTCCTTTGGCAAAACGGTATCGATGAGCAAAGGTGCCTACCTAATTATAGAGCATACTGAAGCACTGCACGTTATAGACGTGAATAGTGGTAACCGCTCTAACAAGGCCCTTAGCCAGGAAGATACAGCCCTGGAAGTAAACCTTATAGCTGCCGCAGAGATTGCGCGCCAGCTGCGATTAAGGGATATGGGAGGGATAATTGTTGTGGATTTTATAGACATGTCTAACCCCGACAATCGCAAAAAGCTGTACGACTTCTTACGGGAAGAGATGAGCGACGATAAAGCAAAACACAAGATCCTGCCTCCTAGTAAATTTGGGCTTATCCAAATTACAAGGCAACGGGTAAGGCCTGAGGTTAATATCAAGACGAGGGAAGAAGACCCGAATAACGAAAATTCGGAAATTGAAGCCCCTATACTTGTTATCGACCGCATAACAGCCGACCTTGAAAGAATATTAAAGACCAATAAAAAGGTAGCCTTAAACGCTCACCCTTTTGTGGCAGCATACCTTACAAAAGGTATCCCATCTATACGGGCTAAATGGTATTTAGCACATAAACAATGGGTGAAAATTATACCACGTGACGCTTACACGTATTTAGAATACCACTTTTTTGATAGCAAAGGAAATACTATCACAGACTAACAACTAACCGCCCTTACTGATGTATGGGCGGTTTTTTTGTATTTTAAAATCAACAAATCCTCCCGCTAGTATACTAAACTTAAATATAAAATAGTTAATGTTTGTAACCACCTAACTATTTATTGTGAAATATCTTATACTTTTAATTGTCCTGTTCCTACTCGCTTCGTGCGATAACAAAGCTAATTCTTTTTTTCAGGTTGAAAAATTGCCTTCTTACAAGCCTTTAGTGCAACAAAAATTAGTAAATATTGCTAAAAAATATTCTGTTATAGATAGTTTAAAAACTAACAGGCAGGCAGAAAAATTTATACAAACCATCGATGCTAATTTTAAGTACTTTGAACTCAGACCCCTTAGTAAACTAGATAAACCTATTGATAGCATCTTTAAAAAGTTGATTGCAGAGTATACTCCTGATAAAAATTTTTACACGGCTGATTTTGATAATAATGGCTATACGGATATGTTATTTTTTGGCGGATGGCCAGGCTCTTCAACAGAAACAGATGATGTTGTATATTTTTACAATTCATACATTGTAATGAATTATGATAAAAATCAGGCTAAAGTTCTTCCGTTTACAGATCATTTAAATGGCTTTCCGGTAATAAAAGAGCGCAATAATAAAGTGCTTATAAATAATCATATAATTGTTAAAGACCGAAAAAATGCCACATATAAAGATTCTGTAGGCGTGTTAAGTTGGGCTTTTATCGGATTATGTAATTATAACCCAGCTCCTAAAAATTATAACATTGAAAAGATAGAATTTTCTTCCGGACCATGTTTTGGGCACTGCCCAATGTACCAAATAACGGTCAATAAGGATAGATCGGCAATTTTTTTAGCGGATCAAAATAATTTTCCCAATGAAATAGCTTTGTGCTTAGACAAATCTGCCTACACAACTACTGTAGATAAAAAGAGCTATGAAGATTTAGTATGCTATATAAACTATATGGATTTTCTTGCTTTAAATAGATCGTATAGTGTGTTTTATACAGATGCTCCAAGAGCCAGTTTAATTATTACGTATGATAATGGCAAAGTGAAGCAAATCAGCGACTATGGCTTGAGTGGTACCTATGGGTTAAGAACACTATACCGATACATGGGCGAATTGCGGTTTAACCAGAAGTGGGAGAAAACTACAGAGCCTAAAGGTGCAAGGCTTAATAACTATTAGCCTTATTAGATTTTAAGTAAAACACACAAAAGCCACCCCTAAAGGTGGCTTTTGTAATGCTATATAATTAAGTTTACACCTCATTAGTTACTATAAGGTCTACCTCTATATTTCCACGGGTAGCGTTGCTGTAAGGGCAAACTTCGTGTGCTTTGTGAGCCAAGTCTTTAGCCTGCTCTCTGTCTACACCCGGAATGTTTATATTTAATACTACGGCAAGGCCAAATCCGCCATTTCCGTTTTTACCTATACTCACTTCGGCGGTAACAGTAGTGGTTCCGGCAGCGGCATTATTCGCTTTAGCTATCATATTAAGGGCGCTGTCAAAACAGGCAGCATAGCCCGCTGCAAACAACTGCTCCGGGTTGGTGTAATTATCGTTAGCGCCGCCTAATGCTTTGGGCATTCTTAATTCTAAATCCAGTAATCCGTCAGAGCTTTTTACTTTGCCGTTTCTTCCGCCGGTAGCGGTAGCGGTGGCTGTATATATTTTTTCCATTATAAAAATTGTAAATTATAACATAAAGGTACCTATCAATAGTGCAGCAATACGACCTATTTACATAAGTTTAATACTACCCTATGGTATAGTTAAAATTTTTATATTGCACCCTAAAACCTTACAGTTATGAAAACCAATTTTATTGCCTTTTTTATTATAGTGGTAACTTTAGCAACGAGTTGTAAAACATCTAAAACAGCTGTTGCTGGTAAACATGATGACCTGTTTAAAAAGGTAGAGAAGATTGATGATAGCATACGTGTGGGTGATATGATAATTCGCAATGCATTTAAACACCAGATACTTGCGCATAAAGATGGAGGGTTTGACAGCCTTGTAATCAAAAATAAAGTTTACACGCCCAATAAATATGTTTTCGACACATGTTTAAGCATGATATTTGGCGACGCTAGTGGTAAAAAATTTGCAACTCCGGGTATTTATGATTGGAATAGAAATTTACTAACGGATCACGACAGCCTGGTAAGGGCTAAAATTGCTGTGCTCGATTCGGTTAATTTAAACTCGCTTTTTACTAAACATTTAAAAGCCGTGCAGGAAATAACTGGGCATAAGGGTAAAGGGAGCTGGATAGTTTATTTTGGCCCAAAAGATTTTCAAATTTTTGGTGGTTGCGATGATAATGCCATGGTGTTGGACATGTTTGGAGATGAATGGAATGCTACGGGTATTAATAAAGTATTTGCCCACGAACTGGAGCATTTAGTATATGGGTCGGTGCTTAAAAATGATGTTGATAAGGAGACGGCGTTAGCTGCGGTAATTGATGAAGGGCTTGCCACCTATTTTACATATATCTATCTAAAACAGTCGCGTGAGGAAGCTCTTGATGGAAAACACACACAACTTTTAATGGATAATGAGAAGCTGATTTACAATACCCTAAAGCCATACTTTTATAAAACAGGGGGCGATGCGTGTCCGCTGTTACGTCATACGGGAAGAAGTAATGAATGTGATTTTGTTGTAAACATTAAAGGAATGCCAAATGACGTGGCCAATAACCTGGGTTACTTTTTAGGTTTTAGGATTATTGAGATGTACGTTAAAAATCATGGGAAAGACTCATGGAAGGATATTTACAACATGCCGCTAAGGCAATTTTTTGAAGAAAGTGGTTACGAACAGTACATCACATCAAAAGCTAAATAGACCAACTAATTATCCGTTAAGATCGTCAGGAAATCTTCCCTTAAAATTTCACGTGCGCCCAGGCTTTCAAGGTGATTGTTATGCACCTGACAGTCTAACAGCCTGTAGTTTTCATTTTCGAGTTTTTTAGCAAGGGCAATAAAAGCCACTTTACTTGCATTGGGCACTAGCGAGAACATACTTTCACCGCAGAAAACGTGGCCGAGGTCTACGCCATACAAGCCGCCTACTAATACACCCTCCTGCCAGACTTCGACCGATTTTGCATGACCCATTTCGTGCAGTTTGCAATAGGCTTGCGTCATATCATTAGTAATCCAGGTGCCGGGCTGGCCGTCGCGCTTAATGTCGCGGCAATTAGCAATAACATCGGCAAAGGCAGTATTAAAAGTAACGGTAAACATATTACGGTTTAATATGTTGCGCATGCTCTTAGATATTTTTAGCTCACTAAAAAACAGTACCATCCTTTTGGGCGGGCTCCACCATAATATAGGCTCATCATCTTCAAACCACGGGAATATTCCGCTGATATAGGCAAGCAGTAAGCGCTCTGTCGAAAGGTCGCCGCCTATAGCCACGATGCCTTCGGGGGAAGCATGCCTGACATCAGGAAAATAAAGTTCGCGCGATAAAAAGTACATAGTAAAGGTGTTGTTATTTAGTAACGTATGCAGCATTACAAAATTATACCTATCGTATTAAAAAACAAAACCCCATGAGTAAATCATGGGGTTAGTTATATAAAATGCTATTTTCAAATTAGTATCTGTAGTACTCCGGTTTAAACGGACCTTCTACTTGTACACCAATGTAAGCAGCTTGCTCGTTATTAAGTGTTTCAAGTTCTACACCCAATTTAGCAAGGTGAAGTGAAGCCACTTTCTCGTCAAGGTGTTTAGGTAGCATGTATACTTCGTTTTTGTAGCTTGCGCCATTCGACCAAAGCTCTAACTGTGCCAATGTTTGGTTTGTAAATGAATTACTCATTACAAAACTTGGGTGGCCTGTAGCGCAACCAAGGTTAACAAGGCGGCCTTCGGCAAGGATAAGAATATCTTTACCTGCAATAGTATATTTATCAACCTGTGGCTTGATTTCGATTTTAGATGCACCATGGTTTTTGTTTAACCAGGCCATATCAATTTCGTTGTCAAAGTGGCCAATGTTACATACAACCGTTTTATCTTTCATCTGCTCAAAGTGGCGGCCTACAACAATATCTTTATTACCGGTAGTAGTAATAATAATATCGGCAGTAGCAATAACGGTATCGAGTTTTTTAACTTCATAACCATCCATAGCAGCCTGTAGCGCGCAAATTGGGTCAATTTCGGTAACGGTAACTATAGATCCTGCACCTCTAAACGACGCCGCAGTACCTTTACCTACGTCGCCATAACCACAAACAATAACACGTTTGCCGGCAAGCATAAGGTCGGTAGCACGACGCACTGCATCAACAGCGCTTTCTTTACAACCGTATTTGTTATCAAATTTAGATTTTGTAACACTATCGTTTACGTTAATAGCCGGAACCATTAAAGTACCGTTTTTCATTCTTTCGTAAAGGCGGTGAACACCTGTAGTAGTCTCTTCAGATAAACCTTTAATTTCAGCCACTAATTCCGGGAAACGGTCAAATACCATATTGGTAAGATCGCCACCATCATCAAGAATCATGTTAAGCGGTTTACGGTCTTCACCAAAGAAAAGTGTTTGTTCAATACACCAGTCAAAATCTTCTTCGTTAAGGCCTTTCCATGCATATACCTGTATACCTGCAGCAGCAATAGCAGCAGCAGCATGATCTTGCGTAGAAAAAATGTTACACGAGCTCCAGGTAACTTCTGCACCAAGTGCAACAAGCGTTTCTATAAGCACGGCCGTTTGTATCGTCATGTGCAGGCATCCTGCAATACGAGCACCTGCAAGAGGCTGTTGTGCTCCGTACTCAGCACGAAGTGCCATTAAGCCCGGCATTTCTGCTTCGGCAAGTTCTATTTCTTTACGGCCCCATTCGGCTAGCGATATATCTTTAACTTTATAAGCCACGTAGGGCAGGGTTGTAGTACTCATGAATATTGTATATTTGTATTAGCAAAAGTTTTTGCAAATTTAATGAATTGGTTTTTAATCATACTGTTTTTAATCCCAATAAATGCCTTTATATAAATCTATTACCGTTTGTGCCGATACCCAGCTACTTGTGTGGAAAAATACAGAGAGTTTTGAGGAGTTAAGCCGGGCTGTAAACCTGAAGGAAGTTTGCGTGCTGAAGATGGAGAAAATGAAATCTGAATCGCACCGTAAGGCTTTTTTAGGAGTTCGCATGCTTATGCAACACATAGGTTACACTGATTTTGATTTGTATTACAGTGCCGATGGTAAGCCGCATCTTAAAGATGGTAAGAATATATCGATAACACATTCGTACGCTTTTTCTGCAATAATTGTGAGTGATAGATCCATAGGTATTGATATGGAAATGCAGCGTGAAAAAGTAATTACCATTGCAGAAAAGTTTTTAGAACCCGAGTTTGCTTTTCTCGACCCCACCAATCTTAATGAATACATGCAAAAGCTCATTATTTTATGGGGAGTGAAGGAGGCTGTTTATAAAATGGTATCACGCAAGGGACTAAGTTTTAAGCAACATATAGAAGTTTTCAATTTCGAATTATCTGATAAAAAAGGTATAGCCGCTGTAAAATTTGAGGATATAGAAATGCAATGCCCATTCTTTTACGAAGAAATTGAAGATTTTACCTTGGTGTATTGTTTAGGTAATTAAATTCTTATTAAATTATGCATAATTATTCTCTTAGGTAGGGCGGTTCAACTAAACTATAAAAATATTAACTTCGTATTCCATGTTGTTAATTTTTCATATATGGTTTATGTTGCTGTTTACTAGATAGTTGAATATTAATAATTTGAATAATTATTTATTATTTATCTAAAATGATCATGATTTCCCTAAAGTTAGAAATGTTTAAAAACAAAAAATTTTGTTAAATAGCATTATCAAAACGATAACGATTTTCTAAAAATTACGTTAATTTCACATTGAGATTACATAATCTGTAAGTCTTTATTCTTTTTTTAATTATATTTGTCTCAGATTTATATTGCTTAAAACAGGCTGATAAACAATGCATCAACTGTGTTACCGCCCGATGCTATTTGTAGGAATAGCTAAAAGCAGCATTCTAAAAAATTGCTACTTTTTAATCGGTCGAAGTATAATCTCATATACCTATTTTACTTAAAGGCTACACACTTGTAAGTATTTAAAAGTGTTTATTATAATGACAGATCCGGCTATTAACATGGAAGAGAATTTCACCAGACAAAAAACAGATACCATAAATATTACTATTTATGCAGAAAGTGATAGTAAGCCAACAGCTGCGGTTTTAAATCAGCAGCCTTTTGCTGAGGAGAAAAATAACCGCCGCTTTTCTTTTAAGGCTAAAGATATTGGTCTGGTTAATATCCCTAAATCGTCAGATATTGCTATTGTTATAGCGCCTGAAGATGATGTCTTAGCTAATGAGCTTTATGAAAAGCTACGCGCACAGAAAAACCCAAGGTTACGCATTGTAGAAGGTTATGATAATCTTTTCGAAAAGGTATCATCTATTGCACTTCAGTTAGAAAAGGCGTTAGAGCTTGGTCTTTCTTTGGGTGACTTTTTACAGGTAAAAAGGCGCAATATAGATTTGGCTACTATAGAGAGCCAGCTTTCTATTTTTAGCAACGGTATAGCAAAAATTAGTTTGGAACGCCCTGCGGTTTTAAAAGATGGTATTACTGCTTTTAGCAAAGATGATATAGCGAACCTGGCTATATACTTTGATAGCCGTAAAAATAATTACAAGCTTAAAAAGTTTGTACCGGCATCTGGCGCAGCTACCCGTATGTTTAAATTTCTGCATGATTTTATTGCTAATTACGACCCAAATAAAGAAACTATAAACGGTTACATAAATCGTAAAAAAGATACTTCGTTAGAAGTGTTTTTATTAGGACTAGAGCGTTTCCCATTTTACAAAGCAGTGTCTGCAGAGGCGGAGAAGCATGTGCAATATCCTGACCATGACGACGAAAACGTAAGGGAAGATGCCCGTAATTATAGTTTTATAAAAACCATGATTAGCGAAGAGCATTTTGATTACGCTAATAAACCTAAGGGTATATTGCCATTTCATTGCTATGATGATTTTTCAGCTACCCCAATATATGAACACCTACGCGAAAGTGTTGCGTATGCAAGTTCGCAGGGGCAGACAAACGTACACTTTACAATATCCGAAAATCATTTAAATGGATTTTTAGATTCTATAAACGATGTGCGCGCTAATATTGAGGAAGAATCGGGTATAAAAATAAACTTCAACTTTACTTACCAACATCCACAAACCGATACTGTTGCGGTTGATATGGACAATAAACCATTCAGGGACGAAAAGGGCAATATACTTTTCAGGCCGGGAGGTCATGGTGCGTTGATAGAAAACCTTAACCGCCTTGATGCCGATTTAGTGTTTGTTAAAAACATTGATAATGTAAGGCATACCAAAATGGATACTATTGCGTTGTACAAAAAGGCCTTAGCGGGTGTACTGGTACAGATGCAGGAAAAAATATTTCATTATCTGGAGCGTATCGAAAAGGGAGAAGTATCTGAAGCTGAACTTGATGAAATTGTTGACTTTGCCGAGCATAAACTATCGCAGGATATATCACCTGACTTTGATAAATTTACCTTAGAGAATAAGTTTTTATACGTTAAAGAATGCTTAGACAGGCCTATCCGCGTATGCGGTATGGTAAAAAACGAAGGCGAGCCGGGTGGTGGTCCTTTCTGGGTAAAAGGTAAGCGTGGCCGTGTATCGTTACAAATTGTAGAAAGCTCGCAAATAGACCTCGATAATAAAATACAGAGCCACATATTTTCGCAATCTACCCACTTTAATCCGGTAGATTTAGTATGCGGACTTAAAAACTATAAAGGCGAGAAATTTAACCTTACCGATTATGTTGACCCTAATACCGGTTTTATTGTTTATAAAAACAGGATGGGTAAAGATGTAAAATCGTACGAGCTGCCAGGTTTATGGAATGGTGCTATGGCCGGATGGATAACCATTTTTGCAGAGGTACCCCTTAAAACATTTAACCCGGTTAAAACGGTTAACGATTTACTTAAACCCGCACACCAAATGCCGCTATAGCTATACGTGGATACAGATAAAATTATAACCGAACTTGATTATAAAGCCGTGCGCAGCAGCGGGGCAGGAGGACAGAATGTAAATAAGGTATCCAGTAAAGTGGTGCTTAGTTTTAATTTGCCGGCATCAAACAGCTTAAGTGAGGAGGAGAAGCTTTTAGCAAAAACCCGACTTGCATCGCGCCTTACTACTGATGGTGTTTTAGTCTTGCAATGCGATGAAGACCGTAGCCAACTGCGTAATAAAGCTATTGTTACCAAGCACTTTATTCAGATTATGGAAGGTGCGCTAAAGGTAGAAAAGCCTCGCAAGCCTACTAAAATCCCAAGATCTGTAATTAAAAAACGTATCGAGAATAAACGAAGGCAATCTGATAAAAAGCAAACACGCCGCAGACCTGATCTTTAATTTAAGATTTCAGAGTGTAGATTTAAGATTGATTTACACTCATATTGAATTTTAGCGTGAGTTTTAGAATTGCGAAAGGCGCACAGTCATAAAAAACAATCCCGCCATACAGCGGGATTATTTATTTATGGTGTTTCAAAACACTTGAGTGTAGCTCAATCTGAAATCTGAAATCAAAATTCTGAAATTAATTAATAGAACCAATTATGGTCCCTACAGCAAAGTCAGATCCGCTACAGCCGTTAGTACCAAAAGTATCGCTACCGTTGCATGCTGCAAAGTTCCAGTACTGGCGGTCGCGGTGTAATGGGCCTTTACCCGTTGTACCCCAACCACCATTAAAGTTAAACTCTGATTTGCTGCATGACATTTGCACAAGGTTATTCCACGTACTTGCTTCATCGCTCGCATCAGCAGGGTTACGGTAATCGCCGAAATAAGTACAGGCATAACCAATAAAGCTAATGGTGTTGCTGTTGTTGTACATACCATGCGCATATTTGCCCACGTAAGCTATAAGCCTTGTTCCGGCAGCAACATTTCTCCAGTCTTTAGTGTACCAGCCACCATGTTGGTAATAGGTTACAGTTACAATGCGTTGTGTTGATTTTCTAAATTGTACTACAACATGTTCCCAATCATAATCATGGCCACCTTGTCCCGCAGAACATGGCTCCTGCTTTTTGTAGGTAAACCAATAATCTATAAACACTTTGTCGCTATTGCTTGGGTGTTGCTGCACATCATAGTACGTAGGGAAGTTTAATGATGTTGGTGAGGTGCTATTAGTTAAAGCAAGCTGGCCATCGCATACAATGCTGGCTGGGTTACTGCTTGCCCAAATATCTTCTACAGATGTAGGATAATCTGGCGCGGCACGGTCAAACTTTACAAGTGGCGCAAATTTAGCAGCCCATGTTGCAGCATTACCGTCGGTAATCTTAGTCGCGCTTTCGGTGCAATTACAATTTAAGAATGGGTTAGTGTTAGCAGCTGCCCTTGCAGCAGATTTTGACGGTACAATACTTTCGCTGTCATCGCTAAGTGGTGAACACTGAAACAAGAAGAAAACGCCGCATAATGCAAGCCCTTTAAGTAAGCTATTTTTCATAATTAATTGATTAAGTTGGATGTAGATCGTTAAATTATAATATTGTTCTGGTCGCGACTGATGCAAATTACACGATTATGTTTTAATTTTTTTGCAGTAAATGTGTTTTCAAATTATTACCCGTCCGTTAACTATTTTCATAAAATCGTGGCTGTTTGTTAATTTAATTTCTCTTAATGCGAATTATAATTTTAAATAGTAGGCAATTATTTAAAAATCCAAAAAACAGATAATTGATAAAATGTTTATTTCTTCCTAATCTTTAAATATTAATAGTTTTTATTACTTTTGCCCCGTCTCAAAGGGGTGCCCTAAACAATCGGGCTGAGATTATACCCAAAGAACCTGGGCAGGTAATGCTGCCAAGGGAAAAAAGCATACTAACGGAGTGCACGCTGTTACTATGTTAAAAAAACCATGATAATTATTTAACAAAGAATAATTACCCCTTTTATTCGTAAACTATTACGAATGAAATTATTTATTTTTAAATCAAACTTAAAGGCTAAGCCACTTTACCTTACCGTAGCACTGGCGGCGTTTTCCTTAAATGCTTTTGCGCAGCAACCCGTAGCTAACGACACCACCAAACTGGAAGAAGTTTTAGTACAGGCGGTGCGCGTAACCGCTCAAACACCTGTAACCTTTAGCAACATTAGTAAGGAGGAACTGGCCCCGAGAAATTTAGGTCAGGATATCCCCGTTTTACTTAACTACCTTCCATCGGTAGTAACCAGTACCGATGCCGGTAACGGTATAGGTTATACAAGCATTCGTGTACGTGGATCTGACGCTTCACGTGTAAATGTAACCTTAAACGGTATACCTTATAACGATGCCGAATCGCACGGTAGCTTCTGGGTTAATATGGGCGACTTTGCATCATCGGTAGAAAACATACAGTTGCAGCGTGGTGTAGGTACATCTACAAATGGTGCGGGAGCTTTTGGCGCCAGCCTTAATTTACTTACTGATGCTTATAGGAAAGAATCAAGTGGTGAGATATCTAACTCCGCAGGAAGTTATGGGTCGCGCAAGCACACCGTAAAATTTAGCACCGGACTTATGAACGATCACTTTGAATTGGCCGGACGTGTATCAAACATCGAATCTGACGGTTATATCGACAGGGCATCTTCAAGCTTAAAATCCTATTTTTTCCAGGGAACATATGTAGGTAACACAACGCTTATTAAGGCTATTGTTTTTGGCGGTAGCCAGACAACTTACCAGGCCTGGAATGGTATTGATGCAGCTACATTGAGAAACAATCGAAGATTTAATTCTTCGGGTATTTATACAGATGCAAATGGTAATGTTAGGTATTACGATAATGAAACCGATAATTACTGGCAAGACCATTACCAGTTGCATTGGAACGAGCGTGTATCTGACAACTGGAGCACTAACCTAGCCCTGCACTACACAAAAGGTAAAGGTTATTATGAAAATTATAATAGCGGTGCTACTTATGCTGATTACGGCTTATTACCCGTAAATATTGGTGGTACAGAGGTTACGTCGGGCGATCTAATAACCCGCAAATGGCTGGATAATGACTTTTTCGGTACTACGTTCTCGACAAATTATAAAAAAGATGCGCTTAACGCCACCTTTGGCGGAGCATGGAATAAGTATTTAGGAGGCCACTTTGGTAATGTTATCTGGGCACAAAATTCGGGAGATGTGCGTCCCGGCGACCGTTATTATAATGATGATGCCGATAAAACCGACTTTAATATTTTTGCCAAAGCAAATTACCAGCTTACAGATAAGTTTAGCGTATACGGCGATTTACAGTACCGTACAGTACACTACACCGCTGATGGTGTTTTGGTTGACCCTGTTGACGATACGTTTAACTTTTTTAATCCTAAAGCGGGTTTAACGTATACGGTTAGCGACAAGAGTAATATTTATTTCTCGTATGCAAGGGCAAACCGTGAACCCCGCCGTAATGATTATGAAAACGGAAGTTTTAAACCAGAACAGCTTAATGATTTTGAATTGGGCTGGAGGTTTAAACAAGGAAGGAGCACACTTAACCTAAACGGTTATTACATGAGGTATAAAAACCAGCTTGTGCTTACCGGTGCTATAGACGATGTAGGATCTGCTATATACGCGAACAGTGGCGATAGTTACCGTTTGGGTATCGAGGCAGATGCAACGCTTACATTAACCGATAAGATTGTGCTGCGCCCTAATATTGCCATTAGTACGAGCCGTAACATCGACTTTTTTAATGAAACTGAAGCGGGTACAGTAAACTTGGGCAATACGGCAATACCATTTTCGCCAAACGTTATTGCGGGTAACCAGTTAATTGTGCTTCCGTTTAAAAACTTCCAGGCTGCTTTACTGTCTAAGTTTGTAGGCGAACAATACATGGATAACCTGGAGACGGGAAATGATAAACTTGAAAGTTATTTTATAAATGATATTAACGTAACATACGAATTCAAGAATCTATTTATCTTTAAATCAGTTGTTTTAAGCGGATTAGTGAATAATATTTTTGATGTAAAATATGTTTCGAACGGTTATATGTATGGCCCTGACCCATACTATTATCCACAAGCCGGGATTAATTTTTTAGCCGGTGCTACATTAAAGTTTTAAATTGCGTTAGTCTTATATCCTGAAAATCCTGTTGCATTTTGCAGCGGGATTTTTTTTGTTGCTATAATTATCTATTTTTATATGCAGCAAACACAACTTCATGAAATTATCGCTATACACCACTGTACTTCTATTGATTTTTTCGGCTCAGGCCATCGCACAAAAAGCTTCTAAAAAAAATTATGAGTACATAAACCCAATAATTGGTACACAGCGCATGGGGCATACGTATCCCGGTGCCACTGTGCCTTTTGGGTCGGTGCAATTAAGTCCGGAAACAGATACCATTGCTTACGAACTCAACAAAAAATACAATGGCGAGGTATATAAGTATTGTGCAGGATATCAATACGATGATAAAACTATTGTGGGTTTTAGCCACACTCACTTTAGCGGTACCGGACATTCTGACCTTGGTGACTTTTTAGTGATGCCAACAATCGGTGCTTTACAGCTCAATCCCGGCACGGCAGATAAACCACTATCAGGGTATAGGTCGGTGTATTCGCATGCTAACGAGGTTGCCCGTGCTAATTATTACAAAGTAAAGCTGGACGACCATAACATTACCGCCGAACTTACCACAAGCCAGCGTGTAGGTTTTCATAAATACACGTTTCCTAAAACAGCTGACGCGCATATTATTCTCGACTTGATGAGCGGTATTTACAACCATAACGAAAAAAATGTGTGGACGTTTATTCGCATAGAAAATGATACACTTGTTACCGGTTATCGCCAAACACAGGGTTGGGCACGCACGCGTACGGTTTACTTTGCTATGAGTTTTTCGAGGCCTATAAAAAACTATGGTGCTAAAAAGTATGACGATAACAACATTTATAACGGCTTTTGGCGCAAGTTCGACCAGTCGAAAAACTTTCCTGAAGCCGCTGGTAAAAATCTGCGCATGTATTTTGATTTTGATGCCACACAAAATCAGGAGGTAAAAATTAAGTTTGCGCTTTCGCCGGTAAGTACTGCCGGAGCATTGGCGAATATGCAAAAGGAAATTCCGCATTGGGATTTTGAAAAGGCTAAGAATGATGGTCAGCAGCTTTGGGAAAAGGAGTTGAATAAAATTGAGGTAGAAACGCTTACTGAGGCAGATAAAGTAAACTTTTATACCGCAATGTACCACTCCTTTATAAATCCAACCGTTTATATGGATGCCGATGGCAGCTATAAAGGCCTCGACCAAAATGTGCATAAGGCCGATGGCTTTACTAACTATACCACTTTTTCGCTTTGGGATACCTATAGGGCATTGCATCCGTTGTTTAATTTGGTACAGCCCAAGCGAAATGCCGATATGGTAAACAGTATGCTGGCCCATTACGACCAGAGTGTACATCATGCCCTGCCGGTGTGGTCGCACTATGCTAACGAAAACTGGTGTATGATAGGGTACCATTCGGTATCTGTAATTGCCGATGCGATTATAAAAGGCAATACCGGTTTTGACGCTGAGAAGGCGCTGCAGGCATGCATCAATTCATCTAACCTTAAATATTATGATGGTATCGATTCGTATTTAAAATACGGTTATGTGCCGGAAGATAAAAGCGGATCATCTGTATCTAAAACATTAGAATATGCTTATGATGATTGGTGTATTGCCCAGATAGCTAAAAAACTGGGTAAAGATGAGGTGTATAAAGTGTATACCAAACGCTCGTTGAGTTACACAAATGTATTTGATAAATCGATTGGTTTTATGCGCCCCAAACTCAGTAATGGTACTTTTAAAAAGGAGTTTGACCCGTTAGATACCCACGGGCAAGGTTTTATAGAAGGCAATGCATGGAACTACAGTTTGTATATTCCGCAAGATCCGGAAGCATTGATAGCGCTTAATGGCGGCAAGGAAAAATTTGCTGTTCATTTAGATTCGCTCTTTACTATGCAGCTTCCTGATAAATATTTTGAAAATACCGAAGATATTACCCGAGACGGCATTATAGGAAATTACGTGCATGGTAACGAGCCATCGCATCACGTAGCCTATTTGTATAATTGGGTGGGGCAACCCTATAAAACGCAGCAGCGTGTACGTATGATATTAAATGCTATGTACAAACCAACACCCGATGGCTTGGGTGGCAACGACGATACAGGACAAATGAGTGCCTGGTATATTTTTAGTTCGTTAGGATTATATCCCGTAGCACCGGGATCGGCAGATTACTGTTTGGGCAGCCCACTGGTAAAAACCGCTACACTAAATTTAGAAAATGGAAAAACATTTAAAATTGTGGCTAAAAACCAAAGCGCTAAAAACGTATACGTAACTAAAATAGAACTTAACGGAAAACCATATACAAATACCTCAATATCTCACACTACTATTGTAAACGGTGGAGAATTGGTGTTTTATATGAGCAGTAAACCGAAGAAATAGTTTGATTTGCTAGTTAGATATTCTTATTGCCGTATTGCTTATAACCGTAACCCTATATGCCTTTAAGCCGTACTTAACGGCACCCTTAGTGGCGGGTGTTCCGTCAAACAGGCTATATTCTACGTCATCGCAAGGGCATTTGGCAAGTATGCCTTTTATGGTAAGTGCAGAGCAATCCGTAACTGGCTGGTTAGGGCAGGTAAGCTCAAAAGCAACGTAGCCGCTGCCGGTGTTCATTACCACAACGCCGTTTAAACCTATCCCGCTTGCATAAATGGGTACAGGATTAGCTACATATAATAAATTTGAATACTGCGGCAGGTTCATATCTATAGCAAAGTCAAAATTGTAATCTGGGATAAACCTGTTGGTGTTACGAAAATCTTCGTTACTACACCCTAAAAAAAGGGGCAGGGCAAGGAGTAACAAAATATATTTTTTCATGGCAATTAAAATTGTGGTTAAAAATTATGAAACAAATTTAAATTAATTAACTTTGGGTTATGCTAATGCATACATAAAAAACAAATTATCAAAAAAATACTATCTTTGTAGAAAGAAATCCCGTCGCGATGGGATTTTTTCTATTTATATAAACGATGAAGTTATGAGTACAGTATCTTACTACACTGCAGAAGGGTTAAAAAAATTGAGAGACGAATTAGACCAGCTAAAAAGCATTGAGCGCCCTAAGGCAAGTGCTGCTATTGCTGAGGCAAGGGATAAAGGCGACCTATCTGAAAACGCAGAATATGATGCGGCTAAAGAGGCTCAAGGCCTTTTAGAACTTAAGATTAGTAAAATGGAAGAGGTAGTGTCTAACGCACGTCTTATTGATGAGTCGCAACTTGATGTATCTAAGGCACTGGTTTTATCTACCGTTAAAATAAAAAATCAGGCTAACGGTATGGAAATGACCTACAGGCTGGTTGCCGAAAGTGAAGCCGACCTTAAAGCCGGTAAAATATCGGTTACATCGCCAATAGGTAAAGGTTTGCTTGGCAAATCGGTAGGTGAGGTTGCGGAAATCAATATCCCTAACGGTATTATTAAATTTGAAGTGCTTGAAATTTCAAGAGACTAAATAACTACGTTTATGAGTACTATTTTCACAAAAATTATAAATGGAGAAATACCGGCTTACAAAATAACCGAAGACGATAATTTTATTGCCTTTCTGGATGTAAACCCCAATGCTAAAGGGCATACGCTTTGCATACCAAAACAGGAAATAAATAAAATTTTTGATATGGACGAGGAACTTTACCTTGGCCTTATGAAGTTTTCGCGCAAAGTTGCCATCGCACTCGAAAAAACAGTGCCGTGCAAACGCGTCGGCGTTGCTGTAGTGGGTTTAGAAGTACCTCATGCGCACGTACACCTTATTCCGCTTAACGAGATGGATGAGATGCGCTTTGTAAACAAAGTGAAATTAGAAAAAGAAGAGTTTGAAGAGCTGGCTAAAGCAATAGCCTCAAATTTATAACATATAAGCAGGATTTATTCCTGCTTTTTTATTGCAATAAAACCCTTTAAATAATGTTAAGTAATTATGTGCCTTTAGTAGTAATTTTTTACTTTGCATAAATAACCGATAACACTCTATAAAATGAAAAAATTATTAAGTCTTGGCTTTGCACTTTTTTGCCTTGCCTCATGTTCAGATGACGATTCTGCCCCGGCTGTAAGCTTAAATAACCTGCAAAAAAGATGGTACAACGTATCTACACAATATAATGGCGGAACTCCGGCTCCATACCAGGGCAATTTAGCTTGTGGTAAAGATTATCTTGAATTTGCTGCTAACAACGTAGCAAGGCAGGTAGATGTGACTGATTGCCAAACTGACCCTACAACTACAACAGGTACTTATACAGCATCAGATAAAACACTTACAACTGCATTAGGCGGTACAACCGTTACTTATGACATTGTAAAGCTTGATGCTAAAGTGTTGAGGATTTCTACAACTTTTAACGGTGCTACAATACAGTATAACTATACCAGTACACCATAATAAGAATATACTAAAAAAACAAAAAGCGGGAAGAAATTTCCGCTTTTTTTATGCCTTTTTAAAACTGGCCTGCATGGTAGTGCCCTTGCCAATTTCAGAGTTATGAACCTTTATCTTGCCCTTATGGTATTCTTCTACAATACGGCGGGTAAGCGACAGGCCTAAACCCCAACCCCGTTTTTTAGTAGTAAAGCCGGGTTCAAATACTTTCCTGAATTGTGCCTTTGGGATCCCCTTACCCGTATCGGTTACTTTTATTTTTACAAACTTCTCATTTTCTTCAATCACTACCGCAAGTTTGCCTTTACCTTTCATGGCATCAATGGCATTTTTAACAAGGTTCTCTATAGTCCAGCTGTGCAGCTCGGGGTTTAGCATTACAGGTATGTTATGAGGTGGCGCCTTAAAGGTAAATTCCACTTGTTTAGATGCCCTTGATTTAAGGTATTCGAATGAGCGCTCGGTTTCCGTTATAATGTTAAGTGGTTCCAGTACCGGTTCAGACCCTATTTTGCTAAAACGCTCGGCAATGGTTTGCAGGCGGTTAACATCTTTTTCAATTTCGGTAACCGTAACATCATCCACATTATCGGCTTTCATAATTTCAATCCATCCTAATAAAGATGATAATGGCGTACCAATTTGATGTGCAGTTTCTTTAGCCATACCTGCCCAAAGTCGGTTTTGTGTACCAATTTTTGTAGCCCGGTAAAAATTGTAGATCATAGCCCCAAAAAGCACAATGATAAGTATCAGTACAAATGGGTAATATTTTAAAACGTTCAATAGTTCAGAGTTTCCGTAATATACATACTGAAACTCGCCAGGTAAATATTCAAATGCCAGCGGCTTGTTGTCAGATTTAAATTGTTCCAAACGGTTATACGCCTGAAGAGAATCTTTCATAACAGTGTCATCAATATTTCTCCAGCTTGTAATTTGCCCTTCGCCATCGGCCAAAATAATAGGAATGGTAGTGTTATTATCGCTTATGCTTTGCGGTAGTGCGAGTTCTTTACTTTCGATAGGTGCGTTTGCAATAGTTTCGACAGCGCTAACCCATAATTTCATTTTATTATACTCTTCGGCTTTAAAGGTCTGAAAAAGGTAATAGGTGTTCCAAACTATAAGCAAGAGTAGTAAGGACGATATAATGATAATGATCCAGCGGGTAAAACTACTGTTATCTGTAATTTGCATAAATAGTTGTTTGAGGCTTAAAGATACTAAACTTTGGGGCATTACTGCAAGGCATAGTATAACGTAGCTACGCCGGTATTTATTTTAAAACAGCCTCGTTAAAACGTAGCCGCATTAATGGGAAAAACTATATTTGCATATCTTTAAAACAAAGCAACAATGCTTACTATCGACCCGAAAGAACTCACAACGCCTCAACTGCACGGTTATTTACAAAGTGCTGTTGGTCCGCGACCTATAGCACTTGCCAGCACTGTAGATGGAAACGGTGTACCAAACCTTTCGCCATTTAGTTTTTTTAATATATTCAGTTCTAACCCTCCGGTGCTTATTTTTTCGCCTTCGCGAAGGGTACGCGATAATACGGTTAAACACACGTTGCTTAATGCCGACCTTAACCGCGAGGTGGTTATTAATGTGGTTAATTTTTCGATGGTAGAGCAAACATCGTTAAGCAGTACAGAGTATGCCGCAGGTGTAAACGAGTTTGATAAGGCCGGGTTTACCATGATACTAAGCGATATTGTAAAACCTTTCAGGGTTAAAGAAGCGCCGGTACAATTTGAGTGCCGCGTGAATGATATAGTTGCATTGGGTACCGAAGGTGGTGCAGGTAATCTTATTTTATGCGAAGTGCTAAAAATGCACATAGATGAAAGTATACTGGATGAAAACGGAAACATAGACCAGCATAAGATTGACTTGGTGTCGCGCCTTGGTGGTAACTGGTATTCGCGCTCTAACCAAGGGTTGTTTGAGGTAGAAAAGCCCCTAACTACACTGGGAGTAGGCGTAGATGCGATACCTGCGTTTATAAAGCAAAGTAAAATTTTTGACGGCAACGATTTAGGCAAACTTGGTAACATACAAACCTTGCCTACCACCGAAGAAGTTGCTATATTTGTAAAAGAGAGTTTTGAAGTTAAAGGCGTTTTAAGCGCTGATGATGAGGATACAAAGCTATTGAAAGCCAAGGAATACCTGGACGACAACAGGGTGATGGATGCATGGAAAGTGCTTTTGGCTAAAAAAGATTTTTAAATAATTGTGTAACGATCGCTACCGTTAATTGGTAGAAAATATAAATAACAACAAGATTATGGAAGTTTCAGGAAGAATTAAGATGATTGATGAAACCAAAGCTTTTGGCGCTAATGGTTTTAGAAAAAGAGAATTAGTAGTTACCACAGATGAGCAATATCCGCAGCATATTATGATTGAGTTTACTCAGGATAAATGCGACTTGCTAAATAACTACGGTGTAGGAGAGCCTGTAAAAGTTTCTATAAACCTTAGAGGCAGAGAATGGGTTAACCCACAAGGCGAAACTAAATATTTTAACTCTATACAAGGCTGGAGAATAGAAAAAGCAGGTGATGCGCCACAAGGCGGCGGATACCAGCAACAAGCCCCACAAGGGTACCAACAGCCGCAGCAAGGTGGCTACCAGGCACCGCAACAAAACTTTCAGGCTCCTGCAGTCCGTGATGCTTTTGAACCGGCTACAAACTATAAAGAAGAAGAGCACGACGATCTTCCTTTCTAAAAATTTCAGATTTAAGACTGCAGATCTAAGATTGCCGTTAGTAGCTGAAATTAGAATATAAAAAAATCCCGTAGGCATTAGCTTTACGGGATTTTTATTTATGATTGATATATTTATCTATCATGCCATGGCTAAGGTAAATAACAGGGGTCATTACAATAGCGATGCAAAGTTTTATAGCATAGCCAACCATGCCGGATGTGAGGTAGGTATGTAAATCCATTTTTCCGGTAGCGTAAAACGCGATGCCCAAGACAATAAATGTGTCAAAAAACTGGGAAATAACCGTAGAACCCGTACTACGAAGCCAAATCATTTTCTCGCCGGTTTTCCGCTTTAAAAAGTGAAACAGCGTAACATCTATAGCCTGAGAGACTAGAAAAGCTACGATACTCCCCACAATAATCCAGAGGCTTTGCCCAAACACCGCGGTAAATTGCGCATCGTTTACTAACCCTTCACCTTTTACAGCCGGGAGTTGTAACGCAAAATAGAGCAGTGCGAAGCAATAAGTAATAAGCGCCGCGGTAATAATAGAAAGCTTATGTACATTTTTCTGGCCAAAGTATTCGTTTATTAAATCAGTAGTAATAAATACTACTGGCCACGGAATAATGCCTACGCTCATAACATACTCGCCTATGTGTATTAGCTTTCCGCCAATAAGTTCGGCTACTACTGCGTTGGTGATAAATACGCTTGCAAGTATTAAAAACAATGTGCCTTTACGAGTTTCAAGCATGGTCTAAAAGTAAAAAGCAAAGGTAAAGCAAAAATGTTTTTGGCTTAAAATTTATTACCTGTTATTCTATTTCAACCTCTTTCTTAACCAACTTAAAGTTCTCATCATTAACATCGGTTTCATAAATATACACCTTGCCATCTTCTTTAAAAACCCTTTTCTGGATATCGTCCTGTGTGATTTCTTCGCAAGCTGTAGGTATACCAAAAGGTTCAAATAGCTTTGTCCACTTACCGCCTTTGTGGGTATAGGTAGTCATTGTAAAGGTGCACCCATTAGCAGGTGCCTGAAACAACGATAGCTCATCGGCACCATCACCATTAAGGTCGCCCTCATTTACTAACTGAATTTCGCAGCAACCGGCACTAATAGGGTTGAGGTTCTTATTGCCAAACACTATTGTGTATTCGGCAGGAGATCCGTCCTCGGCAGGGTTGCCAATAGCAACTTTAGTTTTAAGAGCCTCGGCATGTTCCGGCTGGTTGCTGCCTGTAAAATCTCCTTCAATTTTAGTGCCTACCGTTACTTTTTGCGCAGTATTCTCGGCCTCTTTCTCAAGATTATTGATGATCGAGTCTGACACTATAGTGTCCTGTTGTATAAAAACAATTTCATCTGTAGGTTTATTTTTTTTACAGGAAAATAATAAGAAGGCGGCGGCTACTATAAAGAGGTTTCTCATTGCTTAGAGGTTGAATATTCTAATATAGATAAATGAATTTCGGTCAATCGGTATATCAATGCAAAAGTAATATAAAACAAAAACCCCGTAACCTAAAAAGATTACGGGGTTTTATATTTGTGTATGCTTTTACTTATGCAAGAGCAACGCGTTTAAACCCTGTTACAGTTAAACCAGCATCAACCGATTTAATGTACTCGCTTACGCTTAATTTACTGTCTTTAATATAATCCTGATTTACAAGAGTATTGTCTTTAAAGAAACGGCCTAATTTACCTTTAGCGATATTATCAAGCATAGCTTCCGGTTTGCCTTCCTGACGAAGTAAATCTTTAGCAATTTCTATTTCTTTTTCAACAACTGCAGAGTCTACACCTTCTTCGTTAAGTGCAATAGGAGCCATAGCGGCAGCCTGCATTGCAACGTTACGTGCAGCTTCTTCAGCACCTTCAGCTTTACCAGAAAGGCTTACTAAAGTAGCTATCCTGTTACCAGCGTGAATGTAAGAACCAACGAAAGCACCTTCAAGTCTTTCAAAAGCACCAATTTCGATTTTCTCACCAATAACACCAGTTTGCTCGATAAGTTTTTCTTCAACAGTAACACCGTTGTAATCAGCAGCTAAAAGCTCTTCTTTAGTTTTAAAGTTAAGTGCAAGGTTAGCGATATCTGTAGCTAATTTAATGTACGATTCGTTTTTAGCAACAAAGTCAGTCTCACAGTTAACAGATATAACAACACCTTCGGTTTTGTCAGCGTTAACAACAGCAAGAACCGCACCTTCAGATGATTCACGGTCAGCCCTGTTAGCAGCTACTTTTTGTCCTTTTTTGCGTAGGTTTTCAATAGCTTTGTCAAAATCGCCATCGGCTTCAACAAGCGCTTTTTTGCAGTCCATCATACCGGCACCGGTAATTGTCCTTAATTTATTTACGTCTGCAGCAGTAATATTTGCCATCTTAAGTTGTTTTATTTTAGTTTGTAAAAAATAAAGCCGTTATGTAGAATAATGCTACAAATGTAAACACCACCCTGCACAACGGCTTTATTGTAATGTTAAATTATTCTTCAGTAGCAGCAGTTGGCGCTTCTACAGCAGGAGCTTCAGCAGCCGGGGCAGCTTCTGTCTCAGTTGTAGCTTCAGCAGCCGGCTGATCCTGGAAATCATCTTTATCAGATTTCCTGTCAGAAAGGCCATCAATAACGGCACCTGTAACTAAAGATAAAATTTTATCAATTGATTTAGAAGCATCATCATTTGCAGGGATAACATAGTCAACAAGACGTGGGTCTGAGTTGGTATCTACCATTGCGAAAACCGGAATGTTTAATTTTTGAGCTTCTTTTACTGCGATGTGTTCAGCCTTAATATCTACAACAAATAACGCGGCAGGAAGCCTAGTCATATCTGCAATAGAACCAAGGTTTTTTTCAAGCTTAGCACGAAGACGATCAACTTGCAGACGTTCTTTTTTAGAAAGTGTCATGAATGTACCGTCTTTCTTCATTTTATCAATAGAAGCCATTTTTTTAACAGCTTTACGGATAGTGATGAAGTTAGTAAGCATACCACCAGGCCACCTTTCGGTGATGTATGGCATATTAGCAGCCGCTGCTTTCTCAGCAACAATATCCTTTGCTTGTTTTTTTGTAGCAACAAATAATATTTTTCTGCCTGATGCTGCTATTTTTTTAAGGGCTTCATTAGCCTCTTCTATTTTAGCTGCAGTTTTATACAGGTTGATAATGTGTATACCATTACGCTCCATGTATATGTAAGGGGCCATGTTTGGATCCCATTTTCTGGTCATGTGTCCAAAATGAACACCAGCTTCCAGTAAGTCTTTAACTTCTACTTTATTTGCCATTTTTGTAATAGTTTACGTTCTGTTGAGTAAGCGCAATAGTTAGGTGGCGCACTGTGGCAGGCCCTAACCATTTAGATGCTAAACTAACCCTCGCCTCAGCGGGGCAACAACAACTAGGTTTTTTAAATTCAATAATAAAAAATGAACCAATTTGGATATGTATCCAAACAGTAACATATTAACGTTTAGAGAACTGGAATCTCTTACGAGCTTTCTTCTGACCGAATTTCTTACGTTCAACCATACGAGGGTCTCTTGTTAATAAGCCTTCTGGTTTAAGGATGCTTCTGTTTTCTGCATCAACCTCGCACATAGCGCGGGCAATTGCCATTCTTACAGCTTCAGCTTGACCAGTAATACCACCTCCGTAAACGTTTACTTTTACATCAAAGTTCTCAGCATTGTTAGTTAAACTAAGTGCTTGTCTTACTTTGTACTGTAAAGTAGCAGTTGGGAAATAGATTGAAATGTCTTTTTTGTTAACCGTGATTACACCAGAACCTTCGCTCATGTAAATACGGGCAACGGCAGTTTTTCTCCTACCAATTTTGTGGATAGTTGCCATCTTACTTTAAGTCGTTTAAGTTAACGGTTTTAGGTGTTTGAGCATCATGTTTGTGCTCTGTACCTACATATACATTTAAATTACGGAAAAGTTCAGCACCTAATTTGTTTTTAGGAAGCATACCTTTCACTGCTTTCTCTACTAATATTGCAGGGTTTTTAGCCTTTACAACTTTAGCAGTTAAAGTTCTTTGTCCACCTGGGTAACCTGTGTGACGGATGTAAGTCTTGTCATCCAGTTTGTTACCTGTTAGGTTAATCTTTTCTGCGTTGATAACAACTACGTTATCACCACAGTCAACGTGCGGGGTATAATTTGTTTTGTATTTACCTCTTAAAAGCATCGCAACTTTAGAAGCAAAACGGCCCAAATTATGACCTTCAGCATCAACAACAATCCACTCTTTACGAGCAGTAGCCTTGTTAGCCGAAACTGTTTTGTAGCTTAATGTGTTCACAATAAATAATTTTAATTAAACATTCCATCCCCAATAAAGGGGATGCAAAAGTACAATTATTTATCAGAAATTCAAATAACTATAAAAATTATTATTATCAGGATTAAAAAATGCAGTGTAGTGAGGCAAAAGTAGTTAGATTTATGGATGATATTTTAGTTTACCCGAATAATTTAGGTTGTCGCCGTCTGAAATCGTTTCACATATATTAGTATGCATTGCCATCTAATAGGTGCTCCTATACCTTTATAGTATATCAATCAAAAAACAATATCTTTGATTTTATAAAACAAAACACATGCGCATTATAAAACAGATAGTGGTACTAACAGCGGTAACGGCCGCACTGGTAAGCTGTACCAAAAAGGAAACCGTATACTCAGACCCTTTAGTTACAAATCGTGATACCGCCATAAGTCCTGCAACTGATTTTTTTAGTTATGCAAACGGCGGCTGGTTTAAAAAGAACCCGATACCCGGCAGCGAGCGCAGTAACGGAATTTTCCGTACCATTCAGGATACCGTAAACGCACAGGTAAAAAGCATTTGCGAAAAGGCAGCACAGCAAAATGGCGCAGCTAAAGGCAGTAATGAGCAAAAAATAGGCGATTTTTATGCTTCGGGTTTAGATACCGTAGCTATCGAGAAGCAGGGGCTGCAACCAATGGCTGCTGACTTAAAGCGTATTGATGCGATTACTGATGTACCATCCTTATTGGCAACTATAGGGTACATGCACACCATTGGTGCATCGCCGGCATTTTCGTTTTACGTAGGTCAGGATGATAAAATAAGCACCAAGTATGCTGCACAGTTTGCTCAGGGTGGGTTAGGCCTTGGCAACCGCGACTATTATTTTAATACCGATAAAGAAACCGTAAACATTCGTACCGAATATGTAAAGTATATAGAAAACATCTCGAAGCTTGCAGGTAGTGCTACTGCCGCGCAGGATGCGGCTACGATTATGAAGCTGGAAACTGAACTGGCTAAAGCATCGCGCAAGCTGGAGGCTCTTCGTGACCCGGTGAAAAATTATAATAAGATGAGTGTAGAGCAGTTTAAGGCTTCTACTCCTAATATAGACTGGGCTGCTGTATTGCCTGCACTTGGTATTGCAAAAGCCGATACAGTTATAGTAGGTCAGCCGGAGTTTTACAAGGCACTAAACGGTATGGTTAAAAGTTACCCTATTAATGCCTGGAAAACCTACCTTAAATACAGTCTTATAAACAGCTACGCTCCTTATTTAAATAAAGCGATTGCTGATGAGAACTTCCACTTTTTTGGTACGGTTATGAGTGGTGTGGCACAACAAAGGCCACGATGGAAACGAGTGGTAGAGCAAACCAACAGGTCGTTGGGTGAGCTGATAGGTCAGGTTTACGTTAAAGATTATTTACCTGAAGGATCTAAAGACAAACTTTTAGAGATTGGTAATAACATTAATAAGGTATATGCCGATCATATTAAGAAGCTGGACTGGATGAGTGAGGCAACCAAAAAGAAAGCATTGGTTAAGCTGAGTAAAATTGTCATGAAGGTGGGTTATCCTGATAAATGGAAGGATATGAGCAGTGTTACTATTGGTAATTCGTACTGCGCTAATGTGATGGCGGTAGATAAATGGGAATACAACTATATGGTATCTAAATATGGTAAACCGGTAGACCGTACCGAGTGGAGCATGACGCCACAAACCTATAATGCTTATTACAACCCAAGTAATAACGAAATTGTGGTGCCTGCGTGTAACATTATTGTTCCGGGGTTTGAAGGCCGCCTGCCGGATGATGCTATTTTATATGGTATTATAGGAGGGTCAGTTTTTGGGCATGAAATTACACATGGTTTTGATGACCAGGGGAGTCAGTACGACGAGTTTGGTAACCTTAATAACTGGTGGACTGCCGAAGACCTTGCTAAGTTTAAAGAAAAAACAAAACGTATAGTTGCCCAGTTCAATAAGTTTGAAGCGCTGCCTGGTAAATTTGTAAATGGCGATGCTACCCAGGGCGAAAACATTGCTGATCTTGGCGGTGTAGTTATGGGCCTAGAAGCGTTTAAAAAGACCAATCAGTTTACCGGCAATCAAAAAATTAATGGCTTAACCCCAACGCAGCGTTTCTTTTTAGGGTACGCGTATGCGTGGATGGTTAACATTAAAAAAGAATCGTTAGCACAACAAATAATGACCGATGTTCACGCGCCGGCGCAATACCGCATTAACGGCCCGCTTGCTAATATGCCCGAGTTTTATGAAGCTTTTGGAGTTAAGCCCGGCGATAAAATGTACCAACCGGATAGTCTAAGGGTGGTGATTTGGTAGAAATATAAATAAGAGATAAAAACAAAGGGCACATTTAATTATTTGCCCTTTGTTTTATAAAACGGTCTACTTCAGTGGCCTCAACGTGTTACTATACGTTACTAAAAACGGAGATGCTTCACCCGGCTTTTTCATAACATAAACGTACTTGTGTTTTTGGGCATCTTTCGCTTTAATAATTATTTCAGTTTTGGTCAGGTCGTCGTATATTTTTGTGTCAACAGTATTATCAATACGTGTAGTTGCGGCGATACCCGTTTTAAGGTTGCTAATCACATAATCACTGTACAATTTAGCAGTAGTAGCATTGCTCACGGTTATTTTTTCGCCTTTATAATTCTGCGTCAGCACCAGTACAGAGTAGTTAGCTGCGGTAGCTTTAAGCGATTTCAACACGGCATTACGCTCAGCAGCACTGGCCGACCTGAAATCGTCGCGATAGCGTACTTCTGCATCGGCTTTCGCGGTAGTTCCTGTAGTAGTTTTAGTGCTTTTACACATTACTAAAGTAAAAGCTATGACGAATATAAAAACGATTTTTTTCATGTCGTATACAATTTTTAGCACATAAATTTACAGCAAAACCACGGGTTAGAAAGCCTGTTTAAGATATTAATAACAGTGCTGGTACATCAGCGTGTGCTTCGGCGCGTGCCGAAAAAGCTATACTCTTGGCTTACACGAGGCTGCTTTTAGTATCTTTACAAAAAGAATAGTGGTATGGCGGCAATACTAAAAATAGGGCATAGGGGTGCTAAAGGCCATGAGCCGGAAAATACCCTTGCATCTTTCGCCAAAGTGGTAGAGCTTGGCGCCGAAGGTATTGAGCTTGATGTGCACGTATGCGCTACCGGAGAGCTTGTGGTTATTCACGATTTTACGGTAGACAGGGTTACTAACGGCACGGGCGAGGTTCACAAACTATCGCTTGCCGAACTAAAAGCGCTGACTATTGACGGCATACATACTATACCTACGCTGGATGAAGTGTACGACCTTATTGATAAACGCTGCTTTGTAAATATCGAAATGAAAGGCAGGCACACGGCAAAACCGGTATCTGAATTTATAGATAGTTATGTTGCTGATAAAGGTTATGCTTACAGTGACTTTTTAGTGTCCAGCTTTCAGAGGGAAGAATTGCAGGTACTAAGCATCATTAATCCTAAGATACATATAGGGATACTCACCCAGGCGAGTGTAACCCAGGCACGGGAATGGGCAGATGAGTTTAATGCCAAAGCTATACACCCGCATTTTACATTGCTTACCCCGCATAATGTTACAAAGGCACAAAAAGACGGTTATAAGGTATATACCTGGACTGTAAATGAAACTGAAGATATAGAACGTATAAAAACTTATGGTGTAGACGGCATCATTTCTGACTATCCTGAACGATTATGAGTAAAAGTTATGATGTTATTGTTGCCGGTGGCGGTGCTGCCGGATTTTTTACAGCCATTAATATTGCCGAGGCAAACCCAAATTTAAAAATCGCAATCTTAGAGCGTGGTAAAGAGGTATTATCTAAAGTGCGCGTTTCGGGTGGTGGCAGATGCAACGTTACCCATGCCTGCTTTGTGCCGAACGATTTGGTTAAGTTCTATCCGCGTGGCGAAAAAGAACTACGTGGCCCTTTTAACCGTTTTAGCGCCGGCGATACCATAGAGTGGTTTGAACGCCACGGCGTAGAGTTAAAGACGGAAGAGGATGGCAGGATGTTTCCAGTAAGCGATAGTTCGCAAACTATAATAGATTGTTTTATTAACGCAGTAAATACACTAGGCATACAGGTGCTAACCGGTGAAAGTATACAATCATTATACAAAGCCGAAAACCATTGGAAAATAGATACTCAAAATGGTACGTTTATAGCTGCTAAACTGGTTATGGCTACAGGCAGCAACCCAAAAATGTGGGATATGTTAGCAGAGCTTGGGCATACTATAGTTCCGCCTGTACCATCATTATTTACCTTTAATATAAAAGACCCGAGGATAAAAGATCTTATGGGGGTTTCTGCATTAGCAACCGTAAAAGTTAAGAATTCGAAGTTAGAAGCATCGGGTCCGTTACTAATTACCCATTGGGGTATGAGCGGCCCGGGTATATTGCGTTTATCTGCTTGGGGGGCACGCGAGTTATTTGCTAAAAGTTACCAATTCGTGCTTCAGGTTAACTGGCTTAACGATGTTGATTTAGAAGAATGTGATGTACTGCTTAAAGAAATTAAACAGGAACATGCTAGAAAAATGGTGGGTAAAAAATCGCCATTTGATTTCCCAAACCGCTTATGGGAGAGCTTGGTTACTGCGTCTGGAATTGATGATGAAACGAAGTGGGCCGACCTTACCCGCAACCAGCTGCAGGCATTAGCCGCACAGCTTGTAAACGGCGAGTTTAATGTTAATGGTAAAAGTACTTTCAAGGAAGAATTTGTAACTGCCGGAGGTGTTGATTTAAAAGAAGTAAACTTTAAAACCATGGAGAGCAAGCGTGTAGAAAGCCTTTACTTTGCAGGAGAAGTTATTAATGTAGATGCAATTACGGGCGGTTTTAACTTTCAAAATGCTTGGACAGATGCTGTTATAGCCGCAGAGAGTATAACTTCAATATAAATTCTGACAGTGTATCTGTTATAAAAACAAAAACGCTCGTTTAGCACAATGCCAAACGAGCGTTTTAATAATTATTGACCTTAATTACGGGCGATAATTTATGATAGTTTGAGAAGCAAAAGTTTCGTTGCTTCCAGTTGGTGGTGCTACATAGCCTTTAGTATACACTGTATATACTCCACCATTTGTAAATTGAATACCCGGATTAGTGTATATAGTTTTTTGGGTGTCGTGGTTTACAAAGTTAAATGTATAATTGCCCGTCGGAATTTCTACATATTCAGTAGTGCTTTTAAAAGAAAGAGATGTAGCATACGTTTTTGTAGTGCTTTTAATATCTATAGGAGTAGCATCCGGAGAAAGGTTGATAAAACGTACTCTTGCGTTATTAGCAGCAGGATAAACTAGAACATCTTTGTAAGCAATAAGCTCTAAATTACTAAATGCGTTTACTGCAAAAACGCTAAAATAATTGTTAACTTCCGGAGTTACACTCTTTGTGGCTAATACATTTCCGGTAGCATTTTTAACTGTAAATACGCGCGCTCCCGCTTTGTAATTTAAATAGGGAGAATTATTTGTATAAGTTAAGGCTAGGTTATTAATCGGATTATTATCTACAAAAAAGTAAAGATCGCCAGAGTTTGGGCTGGCATTTACTATCATACCCTGGGCCGCATCAGTTGGGGTAGGGTTAGGTGTTGGTAAATTGTCATCATCAATACAAGATGTTAAAGATAGTGCAAGGCTTAAACTAAGCGCTAAGCGGGTAAAAAATGTAACTTTCATAAAAATTAAAGCTTTTTGTTTGTATAGCCTATAGATGCAATTTATTTAAATAGGTTGCGTGAAGCATTATTTTTATACTTGTCTTTTTTAGAATAGAATCTGTCAATCCGGTAATCTAACAATCAATATTACCTGTTAAGCCAAACTATTGCGCCATTTAGTGCAGTTGCATACAGCACCCATGCCAGATAGGGAATAAAGAGGTAACCGGCCATTTTATCTACTTTTTTAAATTGAATATACGTTTCGTAAATCATGAGCCACAGAACTATAACTTCAAACAATGCAAGGAGCGGGTTTTTAAGTCCGAAGAACAAATACGACCACAACGCATTTAAGGCTAATTGCACAGCGAAAAACTTCAGCGCTTTTTTTACGGTTTCTTCCTGAATTTCAATCTTGCCCCATACCAGACCGGCGGCAACACCCATAAATATATACAGAGTTGTCCACGCTACCGGAAACGCCCAATTAGGCGGGGTGAAAAACGGCTTTTTTATAGTAGGGTACCAGGTATCTACACTGATTTGCGTTACCTGGCTCGATAAATATCCTATGGCAAGGCACGTAACTACCACTACCAATATTTTAAATAGTTTAGACATAATTGATTTTTTTGGAAAACCAAAGTTAACAGTATTGCCATGAATTACACTAATTTCACAAATTTTTAAATAGACAGTAGATGCCTTGTAATAATTCAGGTCTGATCAAAAATTATATCTTTGCGTTAAAAAATCAAAACATGGTATCCCCACAGGATTTTATACCTTCTGCCTACACACAAACCGTAAATAGCGGCAGCTTTTCATACAGCGCCCCCAGCAATATAGCCCTTGTAAAATACTGGGGTAAAAAGGAAAATCAAATTCCGGCCAACCCATCTATAAGTTTTACATTAAATAACTGCAAAACTATAACTACTGTTGGCTTCGAAAAGAAGGCCTCTTCTGATAGCTTTTCATTTGATTTACTGTTTGAAGGGAAGCCGAAAGAAAGTTTCCGTCCAAAAATTGAAAAGTTTTTTGACCGTGTGGCGGTGTACCTTCCGTTTTTAAAACACTATCATTTTACGATAGATACACAAAATACATTTCCGCACAGTTCGGGCATTGCATCATCGGCATCAGGTATGGCGGCTTTGGCCATCAACCTTATGAGCATTGAACGTTTGCTAAACCCTGAAATGACCGATGCATATTTTTACCAAAAAGCTTCGTTTTTGGCAAGGTTAGGGTCGGGGAGTGCGTGCCGTAGTATTAAAGGTAGCGTGGTAGTTTGGGGAGAGCATAATGAGATTGGAGGTAGTTCTGACTTGTTTGGTGTACCGTTCTCTGCTGCCGTACATCAAGTTTTTACTAATTACCAGGATACAATTTTGCTGGTAGATAAAGGTGAGAAACAAGTTAGTAGTACGATTGGTCATGATCTTATGCACGGCCATCCCTATGCCGAAAGGCGTTTTGCACAAGCACATGAAAATTTATCGGCGATTAAAAAAGCACTTGTAGACGGTAACCTTGACGATTTTATTAAGATTACTGAAAGCGAAGCACTAACCCTTCACGCAATGATGATGACGAGCCAGCCATACTTTATATTAATGAAGCCTAACACACTTCACATAATAAATGCCATATGGCAGTTTAGGGCAGAAACAACTATACCGGTATGCTTTACACTTGATGCCGGTGCTAATGTGCATGTGCTTTATCCTGAAAACGTTACCGAAAAGGTTTTAGCATTTATTCAGGAAAAATTAGTTGGCTATTGCCAAAACAACCAGTACATTTGCGACCAAATTGGTACAGGGGCGGTGGCACATAACTAAACATTTGTTAAAGCAAACCTGTAACCCGAATTTTACGTACCTTTACATACAATTTAGATAGTATAAAACCCCAATGAAAGGACCATTATTTTACTCGAAAATATTGCTTTTTGGAGAGCATGGCATTAACAAAGGCTCCAAAGGTTTATCTATTCCTTACAATTTTTACAACGGCGGGCTAAAGGTAGATGATACCGATAGCGAACTTGCTAAAAAATCTAATGAAAGCCTTAGGCGTTTTGTTGCTTATCTAGAAGAACTTCAGGCTACAGAACCCGGACTTGTTACGTTTGACCTTATTACGTTAAAACTTAATGTAGAGGCGGGTATGTACTTTGATAGCAGCATACCGCAAGGTTATGGCATAGGCAGTAGTGGTGCACTTGTTGCAGCAATTTATGACCAGTATGCTGATAACAAAATTACAATTCTTGAAAACCTTACACAGGAAAAACTGCTTACGCTAAAAAAGATCTTCAGCAAAATGGAATCGTTTTTTCACGGTACAAGCTCTGGCTTAGATCCGCTTAACAGTTACCTGAGTATTCCTATACTTATAAATTCGCACGACAGCATCGAGGCTACAGGTATACCAATGCAAAACCTGGAGGGTAAAGGCGCTATATTTTTGCTTGACTCGGGTATTGTAAAAGAAACTGCCCCAATGGTGCAAATTTTTATGGAAAGCCTTAAAGACAAAGGTTTCCGTGCCATGATAAAAGACCAGTTCCTTAAATATACAGATGCTTCTATCGAAAGTTTTTTACATGGAGATGTTAAGGCGCTTTTCTCTAATACAAAAGAACTATCTAAAGTAGTGTTCAATAATTTTAAGCCAATGATACCTCCTGCTTTTCATGAGTTATGGCAAAAAGGAATTGAGTCTAACGATTATTACTTAAAGCTTTGTGGTTCTGGTGGTGGCGGTTATATTTTGGGCTTTGCTCCGGATATTGCCAAGGCTAAAGAAGCACTTACAGGGCACAAGGTTGAAGTTGTGTACCAGTTTTAATTATGGAGCCCAATTTTGATAGTGTAATAAAGGCACTTTTGCTATCGGTATTTATTGGTTTTGGTATTGTAGTGCCTATACTTAGTGGTGCACGATCATCTAATTTAAAAACAATAGAGTTTAAAAACCTGTTTATACTTACCGCAGTTCAGCTGGTGCGTATTAGCGGCATATTGTATTTTGTGCTTTGGCTGCTGGATTTATATAAAAATTATGCTCAGTACGATACTAATAAACCGGGTGTAGATTATACGTTGTTTGGCTCTCTGTGGCTTGTATTCTGGATGCCGCCCATTTTATACTTTTTACTCTCTCAGGTGTTATGGTTCAAAAAAATATATACCAGAAAAGTACCATTAATAACTTTCTCGATACTGCTTTTCATACTCCCGTTTCAAAAACTGTGGATAATTATATCAGGGTTATTTAATGAATATCATCGGCTAACAGAACCTTCACCGGCATTTACGGTAATTGCAGGTGTGGCACTTAACGTTATAATATTTACTTTTTTGGTTATTACACTTATATTAATGAGTGGTAAACTGAAAGATAAGAACACTATGAAAAATAATAAACGGAGATAACTTTGTTATAACGTCTCAACATATAAAATAGCTTCAAATAAAAGCCCCTGTTGCAGAGGCTTTTTTTATGCATTATAAAAATTTTAAGGCTATTTACTTTTATCTTTACAATCGCCCACATTAAATAAAGCACGGGTAAACTAGGTAAGCTATGGCATCAAGAAAATCAAAACTGGTACTTATAAAGATATTCAGCTTGTTTTCTGTGATACGTGGTTACAACATACCGGTAATCGCTCTTGCTCAATATCTTTCGGCAATCTTTATTTTGAATAGAGAGCATCGTGCGCTAGATGTTATACTAGATGTAAACTTGTTTCTTATAGTGCTTGCATCATCGTTAACTATAGCTTCAGGCTACATTATAAATAATTTTTACGACGCCCAAAAGGATCTTATTAATCGCCCTAAAAAGTCGATGCTGGACAGATTAATAAGTCAGGGAACAAAACTACAGGTATACTTTGTACTCAACTTTATTGTAGTACTGTTAGCATTTTTAGTGTCGTGGCATGCTGCTTTTTTCTTTGCCGGTTACATTTTTCTTATTTGGTTTTATTCGCACAAGCTTAAAAAGTACCCGCTTATAGGTAATTTAACTGCCGCATTTTTAGCTGTGCTGCCATTTTTTGGTATTTTAATGTACTTTAAAAATTTTTACGAGGTTATTTTTGCCCATGCTACGTTTTTATACCTGCTTATATTAACCCGCGAATTAATTAAGGACCTTGAGAATATAAAAGGCGACCTGATAGCAAATTACCGTACTATTCCGGTAATGTTTGGTGAAAAAATTTCAAAGCAAATAATCATAGCACTTACGTTTTTAACCGTTATACCAGTGTATTTATTGATAGATGTGTATGATGTGGGCTACATGGATATTTACTTTTATGTAGGCATGATAGTAATTATATACTTTCTTGATAAATTATGGAAAGCCGAGAGCCAACAGCAGTATCAGCAACTGCATAATATACTTAAAGTGCTAATAGTAACGGGTGTATTTAGCATTGTACTTATAGAACCTTCAGTTTTAGTGCATGGCAGGCAACTGTTATCTGCTATTTAATCTTATCTTTGCAAAAATATTTACGTAATAATGAACAACGGTAACAGCAGGAAAGGCGGGACCTCAGGAAAAGGAAGTAATGACAGGCGAAAAGGCGGTACTCCCTCTAAACCACTAAATAAGGCAAGGAAACCCAGACCGGCCTCAGATAAAAGTGCGGCTCCTGGCGCAGGTGCCGAAGGTGGCGCACCTAAAAAAACGGGCTTTGTTAAAGGCAGTTTTGACAAGAGAAATGTAGAGCGCAAACCGGCAGCTCCTAAAAAGCCATCAAACCCAGATGAACTTAGGCTTAATAAATTTATCGCAAACTCCGGCGCCTGCTCTCGTAGGGATGCCGATATTTATATACAATCAGGTAACGTAAAAGTTAACGGCGTTGTAGTTACAGAAATGGGCCACAGGGTACTGTTAACGGACAAAGTTGAGTTTGACGGATCGGTAATTACTCCTGAAAAGAAAGAATACGTACTGCTTAATAAGCCTAAAAACTTTACCACCAGTGGCGAAGATGCAGGCGATATGCGCAACGTGGCCGAACTTGTTCGTGGAGCGACTCCAACCAAACTACACCCAATAGGGCGTATGGATAAAAACACGACCGGTTTACTTATCTTTACTAATGATACTGATATGATTCGTAAATTCGGGTTACCGAACCAGAAATCATTTAAGATATACCAGGTTACGTTAGATAAGAACCTTCGTTTTGAAGATCTTGAAAAAATTGCTTCGGGTGTAATGCTTGATGGCCACAGGTTATTTGTAGATGAGGTTACGTATATTGATGATCAGCCAAAAACTGAAATTGGTATTAAACTACGTACACAAAATGTAAAAGTGGTTCGTGCTATATTCGAATCGTTCAAGTATGATGTACTTAGGGTTGACCGCGTATCATATGCAGGGTTGACTAAAAAGAACCTTCCGCGTGGAAACTACAGGTTCCTTACAGAGCAGGAAGTCATCAATCTTAAAAACGTATAAGGCGCATGCAGCCAAGAGATATTGAGTACATTGCTATGCAATGGTTTGAAGCTTTTAATGCTAAACAGCTTAATAAACTGTTAGACCTTTATGCAGGCGATGCCGAGCATTTTAGTCCGAAATTAAAAGTACATAAACCCGAAACCAACGGCCTTGTAAGAGGCAGGGCAGCAATGCAGGAATGGTGGCAGGGCGCTTTTGACAGGTTACCTACGTTGAAATACAAGGTAAAAACGCTAACCGCTAACGAATACAGGGTGTTTTCTGAATATACCCGTATGGTAGAAGGCGAACCTGATATGGAAGTGGCAGAAGTGTTTGATATTAAAGAGGGCAAAATTGTGTTCTCACGTGTGTATCACGGATAAAACTTAATATTCTTATTTATTAGATTTTTAGATATATAGAAGAAGCCCGGTTTATGCCGGGCTTTTTTTTGCATTAATTTATATAATCGTGGCATTCCCCTTTTGAGGGGTGGCCATAGGCGGGGTGGTTTGTAGATATTCTCCTTCATTGAAATGGAATAATCTACATTATACTTGTTTCATTCTCAGTAAAATGTAAAGGAGTAGAGAAATCTAAGTTTATGAAGTAGATTCTTCGGCTACGCTGCGCCCAGAATGACAAAGGTTTCTTTGTGGTTTGGATGACAGATTGCTTCCTGCTTCGCAAAGATTATACGAAAAAAAAAGAGACGCAGTCAATGCGTCTCTTTTTGTATTAAGGTTTTATTATAACCGGTGGTTTAGTTTCCAGTCCACGTTTGCGGAGTAATGGCTCTATAGACGGATTAGCACCCCTGAATGTTTTATACATCAGTTCCGGGTCGCCGGTGCCGCCACGCTCTAATATGTTTGTACGGAATGATTTTGCTGTTTTAGCATCGAATAGTGATGTGGTTTTAAAAGCTTCGAACGCATCGGTATCTAATACGCCGCTCCATATGTAGCTGTAGTATCCGGCAGAGTATCCTCCCGCAAAAATATGTGTATAGTACGTACTTCTGTATCTCGGAATAATTGATGGTATAAGTCCAATTTTTTTCATCGATTCTTCCTCAAACGGAATAACGCTTTCAGATAACGCTTCGGTACGTGAATGATAGTTTAGGTCAAGATACGCCGCCGCCAGATATTCTACCGTTGCAAATCCCTGGTCGAATGTAGCCGACTCCTGTAACTTAGCAATTAATTCATCCGGAATTGTTTCGCCTGTTTTATAGTGCTTAGCGTACAATTTAAGTACTTCGGGTTCGGCAGCCCAGTTCTCCATTATTTGCGATGGAAGTTCCACAAAATCGGTTGGTACGTTGGTACCGCTCAGCATTTCATAATTTACGTTGCTTAGCAGCCCATGCAATGCATGGCCAAACTCATGGAAAAATGTCGTAGTCTCGTCGAACGTGAGCAGTGCAGGGGTGTCACCTGTAGGTTTTGTAAAGTTACAAACTATAGAAATTATGGGTGTCGTACGGTTGCCATCAATTACCTTTTGCTTTCGGTATGATGTCATCCAGGCGCCGCCCTTTTTACTCGCTCTTGGAAAGAAATCCATATACAGAAGGCCTATGTATTTTCCATCTTTTTCAGAAACCTCCCAGGCGGTGACATCTCTATGGTATACCGGTGCCTCTGTAACCTGTTTAAATTTAATTCCGTACAGCTTTCCTGCTACAGTAAATATTCCCTGACGCACGCTATCTAAACTAAAATAAGGCTTTAGCTGCTGCTCATCAAGATTGTAACGTTCTTTCCTTATTTTCTCGGTATAATACCTCCAGTCATAGGGTTGCACGGCGTCATTAATTCCGTCAGCAACCATCAGTTTTTTAATGTCCGCTTCTTCAACTTTAGCTTTTTCGAGGGCAGGTTTCCAAAGTTGGTCCATCAATTCGTAAACCTTTTCAGGTGTCTTTGCCATACGCTCTTCAAGAACAAAATCGGCGAGGCTTTTATAACCTAAAAGTTGAGCACGTTGCATGCGCAGATTAGTTAACTGAACGATGTTAATACGGTTATCGTACTTATCGCCATTGTTACCTCGATTTTGATAGGCGGTCCACAACTTTTTACGCAACTCTCGATTTTCCGCATATTGTAAAAAAGGCATTACACTAGCATTTTGCAGTGTAAAAATCCACTTGCCATCTTTATCTGCTTCTTTAGCTTCATCGGCTGCAGCCTGAATAACTTCTTGCGGCAAACCGGCAAGGTCTTTTTTATTATCTACTACTAACTGAAAATTATTTGTTTCTGCCAATACGTTTTCGCCGTATTTAAGTGCAAGTACAGATAATTCACTGTTTATTTTTCGCAGCTTAGTTTTTTGGTCGGCACCAAGGTTGGCGCCACTACGAATAAATGCCTTGTATTTTTTTTCTAGCAGTTTTGCATCTTCCGTATTCAGCTTCATGCTAAGCTGAGTATCCCACACTTTCTTAACACGTGCAAATAGCTTTTGGTTAAGGTAAACATCATCGTTATGTTTAGATAATTCCGGTGCCATTTCCTGTGCTAAAGCCTGCAGGGTGTCATTTGTATTTGCTGTATTTAAGTTATTGAAAACTGTGTTGATTCGGATAAGCAGCGTACCGGTATGCTCCAGCGCTACTATAGTATTTTTAAAATCTGCAGGGTGGGGGTCGTTAGCAATGGCATCAATTTCTCCCTGATGTATGCGCATCGCCTCCTGTAGGGCAGGTTTGTAATGTTCGTTTTTAATTTCATCAAAGGGTGGCGCTCCGTATGGGGTATCCCAGGTTGCGAGTAATGGGTTATCCTGACCTATTGTTCCTGACTTGTTTTCTCTGTGGCACGACATAAATATACTACCTGTTAGGGTTAAAATAAGTATTGCTTTTTTGTTCATTATCATAAAATCTTCATGAATAGTAAAGTTATCTTTTATAATAAGAATAGGCAAACGATTTGGTAATTATAACGGACTTATAACACTTTTTTGCCGTTACGTCAGGTTAAAATTTAGTACCTTAGTTGTAACTTAAAACGTACACATTATGGCAATCATGAAGCCTTTTAACCTGAATAAATGGATTGACGAAAACCGCCACCTTTTAAAACCGCCAGTAGGCAATAAAAATATTTATCCGTTAGCCGATGATTATATCGTAATGGTGGTTGCGGGCCCTAATGCCCGGAAGGACTACCATTATAATGAAACCGAAGAATTGTTTTACCAGCTTGAAGGTAGTATAAAAGTATTTGTTCAGGAAGATGGCGAGCGTAAAGAAATGGAGCTGCATGCAGGTGATATGTACCTGCACCCCGGTAAAGTGCCGCATTCACCTGTACGTAGCGAGGGCTCGATAGGATTGGTAATAGAGCGTGTGCGTGCAGGCCGCGGCTTTACCGATGGGTTGCTATGGTTTTGCGATAACTGCAACCACAAGTTGCACGAAGTATTCTTTGAATTGCATAACATTGAAAATGATTTTTTACCGCATTTCAAGCATTTTTACAATTCTGAAGCATTGCGTACCTGCGATAAGTGTGGTACCGTTATGGAGGCAGACCCGACGTATGTGGTTAAAGACGAGGAATAATAACTTTGCCACGAATTACGCTAATTTTTACCAATAAAATTTGTGTGAATTTGTGTAATTCGTGGCTAAATAAATCCTACCATAGGTGTGGTACTATTTTTAGTTACCTTTGCAAAAATTACAATCTGTAACATGAACGATGGTCATCGGAAAATAGTATTAACCCAATAGGGAAGGCTTAAATGCTTTTCCCTATTACTTAATTTAGGGAATTGCATTTATGGTAACGTACTACAAAAATGAAACCGGCCTGGCGCTGGCTCAGCACATTAACGATGCTAATTGGATAAGCGTTGTTAAGCCAACACCAAAAGAAACTCGATTTTTACTCGACGATTTAAAGATACCCGAAGCTTTTTATAACGATATTGAAGATATTGATGAGCGCCCCCGTATTGAAGTAGAAAACAGCTGGCACCTTATTATACTTCGCATACCGGTTAAGAATGCCGGCGACAGGCTACCGTATACTACTATACCACTGGGCGTGGTATTTAAGGATGATATTTTTGTTTCGATATGTTTCGATAAAAGCGAATTGCTGGAAGACTTTGTAAACTACACGCAGCGAAAAAATATTAAGCCAACAGATAATTTCGATCTTGTACTAAGGCTGCTACTGTCATCCAGCATATGGTTTCAAAAATACCTTAAACAGATAAACCATCATATTAAAGTAGCAGAGAACAATCTTGAAAAATCAATTCGTAACGAAGATTTGCAGGAACTGCTACAAATAGAAAAGTGTATGGTGTATTTTATCACTTCGCTTAAAGGGAATGAGATGCTGTTTTACAGGATTAAGAACCTGCGCGGTTATAAAGATACTTTTGACCCGGAACTGATTGAAGATGTTGAGATAGAGTTGCGACAGGCTCAGGATACTACTAATATTTACAGCGATATTTTAACCGGCACTATGGATGCCTATGCGTCGGTAATATCAAATAACCTGAATATTATCATGAAGCGGCTAACATCGATATCAATTATATTAATGATACCTACATTAATAGCCAGTTTGTATGGTATGAATGTGCCTAACTCGTTACAGGATAATAAATACGGTTTTATAATCATAACTGTTACATCGTTTATTTGCACGATACTGGGAGTGTTGCTCTTTAAAAAGAAGAATTTGTTTTAGTATAATGTCGTCAGTCATTGCGAGGCACGAAGCAATCTGTTTTTAGATTGCCGCGCTACGTTGCACTTCGCTCGCAATGACAGTGCGTTCTGAAAACTGTGACCGTGACTGAAAACTAACTAACTATTTAATTCCTCCCTTTTTCTTCAGGATACAGCTCATGCACCGGTTCGCTTTGCCAAAATTGTTTTGTGGTGGCATCCATAATGGTTAGCGGGCCTTTAAATGCAGCGCCGGTATCAATATTCCAAACATTGGCTTTATTAACAGGTATGGTGCTATCAATACGGGTTACCGGAGTGTGGCCTATAAAAATTTCATTATAGTTTGTAAAGCGTTTAGGGTAAAACGGGTGCTGAACGTCGAGCGAGGTATCTAACGCCAGTGCGGTTTCCCAAAGGCTGCGGTCCCAATATAACATTACCGGAAAATACTCGTGCGTAACACCATTCATATTTGTAAATCCGGCATGTACAAAAAGGCGGTTATCATCATCTAAATAATAATTTACCAAGCTCTCTAAAAATAAAGTGTGTAGTTGTTTTTTTTCTTTGCTTAGCGCATTATAAGTATCCATAGTAATGCGGCCGCCGTGGTTAAACCATTGCTCGCTGTATTCGCCGGTAGTAAGCCAGTTGTGCACTAACTCATCATGATTGCCCCGTACGTAAACAACATTATGTGTAGCCTTTAATTCAATAAGGTAATCTATAACCTCGGGCGACTGCCCCCAGCCATCTACATAATCGCCTAAAAAAATAAGTTTATCAGTTGGGCTAACGGCTGCACGTTGCAGTACTTGCTCTAAAGCTTTATAGCTACCGTGAATATCGCCTATAACAAGGGTTCTGCTCATTGAGATTTTTTTAAAACACAAAAGCTAATATAGCCGTTTTACTCCGTACAGTAAAATGCTTTTGCTTATAATTAGCAATAATGGCATATTGTTACTTATCGTATTTCATTTTCCGCAATACGCGCATGGCTTCTTTAAACGAAATGTAAACACTGTTTTCAGGATAGGTTTTAAGCAGCGGCTTGGCATCAATCAATTTACGCCGGGCATCATTGAAACCATTCAGGTAGCAAATCATTAAAGTGTGTGGCAGGTTTTTTATATCCTTTTCCTCCCTTTCAGATAGTGGTACAGCATTCTGAAGTTTAGATAACAATGCCAGGTTAGCATTATAAATATGATACATCATTTTACGGTTGTACTGCGGCGGTTCAAACAGTAGTTGCGATTCTATCTTATAATAACCATTATCTTCAAAGCTAATGGCAACCTGCTCCAACGGATAGTAACTGGTTTTATCATTCAATCCTAATGCTACATATTCTGTTATTACAAAATTATCATCGGTATATTCAATGCTGACCTCATCCAGCGCAGAATAAAATAATTTAACCTGTTCGTTAATCAGTTCGATATCGACACGGCTAAAATAGGAGCGGCCCTTAACCACCTTTTTATGGCCTGCCCAACAGACAATAAACAACTCTTTAAACACTTTATACTTAGCCGTCATATCTTTATGGCGGTAGTTTATAAAGTCGATAACACCTTCTAAAGTATACTCAATGCTGTTGTGCGAACTGTTTTCTATAGCCGTTACCGTATCGGCATTTTGGTTATTATTGATATCAACATTGCCAGCATCAACCGGAATGGAGTTACTGCCCAACCGTAAAAATACCGTACCACCCAGTATAGTGTAAATGTTTTTTTTAAAATATGATGTTTTAGCATTAGGGCTAATAGTAACAAGTCCCACCACCCGGTCTTTTGGCAATTGCGGAACGGCACATTTTCGTACTGTATGCTTGGCGGATTTACTAAAAACGCGTTGACAAGGTTTTGTATACGGCTGTCATCGTAAAAATCGGTACCGGTAATTTCATTATCGTGGTCTTCCACACCCACCACTATGTACGAGTTGTTGTTGGGGTTAGAGTTGCTAAGGGCGCAAATATGCTTTACAAACTTGGCCTTACCCTCTTTAGTATGCAGGTTTAACTGGCGCTTTTTGTCATAAAAACTGCTCTCGTCGTTATGGGCGAGCAGGTTTTTTATAAGTAGGCGCTTGTTTATCATTTAATTAAAAGTTGAAAGATTGAAGAATTGAAAGATTGAGGTACATTCAACCTGCTATACATTTACAATTCATAAACCGTTACCAACAAATCTATTAAATAATAAATCAATACAAAAACGGCATTGTAGTATTAACGTGCTGTGTTTACTATTAAATTGTTATTTTTGAGGTAATGAAACACTACCACTATATTTTTGCAGGTGCGGGATTATCGAGTTTAATGACGGTTTACCGCATGGCAACATCCGGGGCGTTTAACGATAAATCTATCCTGCTATTAGATGCTGATACAAAGCAGGCTAACGATCGTACCTGGTGTTTCTGGCAACTTGGGGCAGGGCAATGGGACAGCATTGTGTACAAAACTTGGCACACTGCTTATTTCGCTAACGAGCATTTTAAAGCCGACCTGGACCTTGAAGGTTACGATTATAAAATGGTGCGGGGTATCGACTTTTATAACTTTGTGTTTTCTGAATTGCGCAAGCACACAAACATTGAATTTGTAAATCAAAAGGTTACGGATTATGCAGATCTTAAATTACATGTTTTAGTTAAAACTGAAACCGACAGTTATACCTGTAATAAGCTGTTTAATAGTATTTATAATCCGGCAATTGCTGCGGCACAAATAAAATATCCGGTATTGCAGCAGCACTTTATAGGGTGGAATGTAAAAACCAATACCCCTGCATTTGATACTGATAAGCCAGCTTTTATGGATTTTAGCATTGCGCAAAAGGGCAATACACGTTTTATGTATGTAATGCCTGTATCATCTACAGAAGCATTGGTAGAATACACACTTTTTTCTAAAGACCTGTTGCCTGAAACTGAATACGAAGAGGCAATTAAGCACTATTTATCAGATAAAGAAATAACACAGTATGAGATTGTAGACACTGAGAAGGGCAGCATCCCTATGACGAGCTATCCATTCTGGAAACACAATACACAAAATATTATAAACATAGGTTCTGCCGGTGGGTGGACTAAAGCCAGCACAGGGTATACGTTTCGCAACAGCGATAAACTATCGGTTAAACTCGTAAACTTTCTAAAATCTGAAAATGATTTTACCCGCTTTCATAAAAAAAATAAATTCTGGTTTTACGATTTGCTGCTGCTCGATATATTAGGCAGAACGAATGAGAAAGGATCGACCATATTTTCTGCAATGTTTAAAAAAGGCAAAGCAGCATTAGTTTTTAAATTTTTAGATGAAGAAACTAATTTCGCGGAAGATTTGGCTGTTATTTGGCGGTGCCCTAAAGGTTTGTTTATAAAGGCCCTGGCTCGAAGAATATTAAATCTGTAACAAAAATAGTTGCATTTACTTTTTTGGCTAAAAATTATTTACCTTTGTAGCATACAACTTTAAATAGTAAAATTATGTATCCTGAAGAACTGGTAAAACCAATGCGTTCTGAATTATCAGACGCCGGTTTTAAAGACTTATATACAGCCGATGAGGTTAAAAATGCAATAACTAAACAAGGTACTACGCTTGTAGTAGTAAACTCTGTTTGTGGTTGCGCGGCGCGTAATGCAAGGCCGGGTGCTAAAATGAGTTTGGCTAACGGTAAAACGCCGGATAACCTAATAACTGTTTTTGCTGGTGTAGATAAAGATGCGGTAGATGAGGCACGTAGCCTTATGTTCCCTTTCCCTCCATCGTCGCCAAGTATGGCCCTTTTTAAAGATGGCGAGCTGGTACACATGTTAGAGCGCCACCACATTGAAGGCCGTCCTGCAGAAATGATAGCAGAAAACCTTAAAGATGCTTACGACGAATTTTGTTAATTTGCGCTAAGCATATAAAACCACGCATTGCGTGGTTTTTTTATATGTATGAGTAAGTAAATTTCTCCGCTAGTCATTTAAAGTTCTATGAGTTGATGATAAGCTTATAACCTTTGCCGCGTACAACTGCAATTTTTATACTAGGGTCTAATTCGAGCTTTTTTCTAAGTTTAGATATAAACATATCTAGGCTACGCCCCACAATTACACCTTCATCTTCCCATATCTCTTTTTGCAGTCGGCTTCTTTCTACAATTTCATTAGGAGATAATGCAAAAACAAGCAACACTCGGGTTTCCGTTCCGGTCAGCTCTATTGTGTTTTCGACAGAAGCGAGCTTTTTATTCTTCGCATCAAACTGTAAAGAGCCTAATGTGAATGTATTACTAGCCTGACTGTCCGGTTTAGTTTTACGCTGCTTGACAGGCTTAAAAAAGATAAACCCAACAAGCGCGAAAATGGACAGGCCGCCTACAAAATAGTCATTATTTACTAAGTCTACATCTGCAGGTTTAAATTTTATGTTAACCAGGTAACATGCCATGGGCTGTCGTCTGCCTATACAGGCTACCACATCATCTTTTTTATTTTTGGATATAGCAAATGAATAGGCTATACTGTAGTTTTTACAGTTTAGTACGTTAACAACATAGTCATTTGCAAACGGGTCTTTAGCAAGTAAACGCTGAGTGATAGTTACCAGGCTGGCAGGCTGAAAGGTGAATTCATTCTCAAAACTTATTTGGTATTCGCTTTCCGCGATCTTCTTTACCGGAAGCACTCTTGATGTACTATCGCCCGATTGTAAAAGCAATTCATGACCAATTCTGCGGAGCAAAACTTCTCTTCTTGCAATAGTAAAATCATCATTTTCAGTCGTGCCGAAAGCCAGGCAAGCAGCAGAGATAAACAAAAGGAATACCAATCCGATAACGTATTTGCCTTTGCCTAACAGCAGTTTATCGCTATTACCCATAGTGTCAATTATTTATTTACAAAGTTTACATTTTTATTTACAATCTAAATCACTCAAGCCGTAAATTATCAAAGTAGTTTCGCTTCAATCAATTAAATATAATATGAAAAACAAAAGAAACGTTTTGTACTGCCTAATTATCATGCTGGCGGTAGTAGTGAACTTTGCCGTGCAGGCGCAACAAAGAAATTCGGCAGTGGATGCTGTAGAAACCAGAGTTGTATCCGGTTCTAACGCACCTAAGGGCATTGTTCGAACAATTAGGCAGGATAGAAAAGGCAATATTTGGATTGCCTCTTGGGAGGGCATTTTTAAATACGACGGGAAATCGTTTACTAATGTAACCGATAAAGTAAGTTCGGCCCGCTTTTTTACTCTTCTAGAAGATAGAAAAGGAAATTTTTGGTTCGGCTCTGTTGGTTCCGGAGTTTATTATTACGACGGCAAATCTTTTCAAAATTTCACCATTAAAGATGGGCTTGCCGGTAATGCTGTTACAACTATTTACGAAGATAAAACCGGTACTGTCTGGTTTGGAACCGAAGCAGGAGCAAGCAGTTATGATGGAAAAAGTTTTAAAAATTTAAAAATGAATGAGGCTCCTCCTTTAGCCCAAAGTGACTCGACTCATGCATCATCCTACCAAAGAGAGCTGCCAAAAGTGCATTGGATGCATAATGATGTTAACTCCATAACTGAGGACAAGACCGGGAAACTTTGGTTTGGTACAAGAGGCCATGCCACTATTTATAACGGAAAAACATTTACCACGGTAACTAATTATGCGGGAAAACCGTTTACCAATGTTCGCTCGATAATTAAAGATAAGAGTGGTAACATCTGGCTGGGCGGAACCGACGGCCTTTGGCGATTTGATGGCAACACATTTACCAATTTAACAAATAAGTTTGTAGGCTGCATTATAGAGGATAAGAAAGGAAATATCTGGACCAGTTCAGAAGCTGCTGTAGGTAAAGGTTGGGCACTTTCCCGTTACAATAAAAAGTCATTGACCGACAAAAATCCGGTTGTAACCGAGATAATAAATAAACCAATGATCTTCGGGATTTTAGAAGATGATAAAGGAAATATCTGGTTTGGCGATTTTGATGGTGTACATCGCTATGATGGAAAAACAATTACCGATTATAATTAAGCAGGCTAAATTTTTAATCTAAAATAGGCTTATGATTTAACCATGCAATTGCATGGTTTTTTTTGTAAGTATTAAGTAAGTGTACATTTTTTTCCTAATGTTGTAAAAACGCTGTACTTTTACGCGATTTTTAAAAACAAAATGGAAAAGATACTCTCTTATTTTGTAACTGTTGTATTTTACCTGGTGTTTTTGGCATTCCTGCTCATCTTTCATCCGGTGCAGTGGATTTGCTATAATGTGTTTGGTTATCAGGCTCATAAAAAAAGTGTCGATGCACTAAATGGTTGCCTTACCCGCAGCCTGCATATTCTTGGCACTACTATTGCATTTAATGGGTTAGATAAGGTGCCTCAGGGGGTTCCGCTTATTATTGTGGCAAACCACCAGAGCATGTATGATATACCGCCCATTATTTGGTTTATGCGCAAATTTCACCCAAAGTTTATAAGCAAAAAGGAGTTGGGCAAAGGCATACCAAGCGTATCATACAATTTAAGGCATGGCGGTAGTGTTTTAATAGATAGAAAAGATGCTAAACAAGCATTATCAGAAATTAAAGTGCTTGCAGAATATATTGAAAAACATAACAGGAGCGCGGTAATTTTTCCCGAAGGAACCCGTAGCAGGACCGGAGTGCCAAAACGCTTTTCAGAAAACGGTCTTAAAATACTGTGTAAATATGCTCCGTCTGCTTATATTGTGCCTATTAGCATAAATAATTCATGGAAGATAGTCCGTTACGGGCAATATCCATTAGGCTTGGGCAGTAAGTTAACCTTTACAATTCAGGAGCCATTTGCGGTAAATAGTATTCCTTTTGATGAGGTGATGGCGCGAACAGAAAATGCAGTTATACAAGGAATAAAAAATTAATATAATACTATGTCTATAAAAAACATCCGGCTGGAAGTAATGTTGTTTCTCGAAAAGAATATCGATTCTTTCGTGGACAGTTATCTAATTCCTGTCGAAAAAATCTGGCAGCCAACGGACTTATTACCGGATTCTCAGAATGAAAACTTTTTTGAGGAGGTTAAAGAGCTGCGCGAAATTGCCAAAGACCTGCCTTACGATTTTTGGGTTACCCTTGTAGGCGATACCATTACAGAGGAGGCACTACCTACTTACGAATCGTGGTTAATGGACGTGGAAGGTGTAAAGCAAACCGAAAATATAGGTACAGGCTGGAGCAAATGGATACGTAACTGGACGGGTGAAGAAAACCGCCATGGCGACGTGCTTAACAAATACCTTTACTTGTCTGGTCGTGTTAACATGCGCGAGGTAGAAATTACCACCCAGTATTTAATAAACGATGGGTTTGATATTGGTACCGGCCGCGACCCGTACAAGAACTTTGTGTATACAAGTTTCCAGGAGTTGGCTACGTATGTATCTCATAACCGTGTGGCGCAAATGGCTAAAAAATATGGTGACAACAAACTATCTAAAATGTGCCGACTTATCGCGGGCGATGAAATGCGCCATCACCAGGCCTACAGCGAGTTTGTAAACCAGATTTTTAAGGTAGACCCAAGCGAAATGATGCTGGCGTTCCAGTTCATGATGAAGCAAAAAATTGTAATGCCTGCTCACTTTTTAAGAGAGTCAGGACAAAAAGCAATAAGCAGCGCGTTCGAACAATTCTCTGATTCAGCGCAACGTATCGGGGTTTATACCGCAGCTGACTATGTTGATATTTTGAGGAAGCTTATCGAGAAGTGGCAAATTGATAAAATTGACGGCCTTACGGCAGAAGCGGAAAAAGCCCGCGATTACTTAATGAAGTTACCGGACAGGATGGCAAGAATATCTGAAAGGATGGTTATCCCGCCAGATTCGCATATTTTTACGTGGGTTACACCTGCGTTAGTAAAATAAAAAAGGCTCCCATTTGGGAGCCTTTTTTGTTATGAAGATAATTAATCTAATTCAATAATAAATTCTTCTTTCGGCATCCTTACTTTCGGTAAATCGGCTATCCAGTCGTTTTGTGTATCGCGGTAGCCAAGCGGCAGCAACGTAACACTGCGTAAGCGTTTTTCGCGAAGGCCAAGAAGCTCATCTAACTTAGCAGGGTCGAAACCCTCAATAGGTGTAGCGTCAACCTCTAAGGTAGCGGCAGCAGCAATAGCGAAACCAAAACCTATGTATGCCTGTTTAGCAGTATGTACAAAATTTTCTTCGGCAGGGCGGTTAACGTATAAATCTATTATGTACTTGCGGTAGCCATCCCAACGCTCATTAAAGCCGCGTTTTTCCTGCATGTTTTCAAATACACGGTTAATACGATCGGTAGTATAATTATCCCAAGCCGCGAAAATTAATAGGTGCGAGCAGTCGGTAACAACGGTCTGGTCGTTAGCCACGGCGCGAATCTTTTCTTTAAGTTCTTTGCCTTTTACCACCAGTACATTAAACGGTTGCAGTCCACTCGATGTTGGCGCCAGTATAACCGACTCTAAAATGGTATCAATTTTATCCTGCGGTACTGCTTTGCCGTTCATGGCTTTAGTAGCATAGCGCCAGTTTAAATGTTTTATAAATTGCATAATTATTTCAACTTTTTAATGGGATTATTCCCTGTAATTTTGTGCAAAGATACGGCGCTGATAAACACACCACTTTAATTGTGCCTATTAATCTAATATGCAGCGATAAAGTTGCTTTACAGGAGGATAGTAGACTGGAGTCTGTTAACAACCCTTTAACAATTCTTCAATCTGCCTAAACGGAACGGTTTTTGTATATTTATGCACCACAAGAAAGAAGTTATGCAGACAGAAATTAATAAAGTAGAGTTACGAAATTTAAGGATAGAAGATTATAAACAACTACGCCTTACCATGCAGCATGCCTACAGGGCGGTTGATTTAGATATGGATGAGCCGTACTGGGGAGAAAAGGATATTAAGCGATTGCTTAACATCTTCCCGGAGGGGCAGTTGGTTGTATTGGTAGATGATAAAGTGGTAGGCTGCGCGTTATCGCTTATTGTTGATTATAAAAAAGCGACGGCTAACCATACGTACGAAAAAATTACTGGTAATTATACCTTTGATACCCACAGCTATGATGGAGAGGTATTGTATGGTATAGATGTATTTATAGACCCTGAATACCGTGGGTTGCGCCTTGGCCGACGTTTGTATGATGTGCGAAAAGAGTTATGCGAACAGCTTAATTTAAAGTCGATTATTTTTGCGGGCAGGATGCCTAACTATAACGAAAATTCGGAAGAGTTAACCCCTAAAGAATATATCGATAAGGTACGCCTTAAAGAAATTCACGATCCGGTGCTGGCATTTCAGCTAAGCAACGATTTTCACGTAATAAAAGTAATGCGCAATTATCTTGAAGGCGATAAAGATTCTCAGGATTATGCTGTGCTTATGGAGTGGAACAATATCTATTACGATAAAAGCCCGGTGCTTATTAATACCCGTAAAAGTATCATCCGCCTTGGGTTGGTTCAGTGGCAAATGCGTCCGCTTGCCAATGTTGAGGCTTTATTTGAGCAGGCAGAGTTTTTTATCGATGCGGTTTCGGGTTACGGTAGCGACTTTGCACTGTTTCCGGAATTGTTTGTGGCGCCATTGATGGCCGACTTTAACCACCTTAGTGAAGCCGATGCTATTAGGGAAATTGCACATTATTGCGATCCTATCCGTAAGCGTTTTCAAGAGATGGCTATATCGTATAACATAAATATTATTACCGGCAGTATGCCGATGGTTGAAGATGGTAACCTGTATAACGTTGGCTTTTTATGCAAACGCGATGGTACTTTCGAAACCTATACCAAAATACATATTACGCCAAACGAGGTAAGCTACTGGGGTATGGTAGGCGGTAGCGAAATTAAAACTTTTGATACCGACTGTGGTAAAATAGGTATCATGATTTGTTATGATGTTGAGTTTCCTGAATTGGCCCGATTAATGGCCGATGAAGGTATGGATATTTTGTTTGTTCCGTTTTTAACCGATACTCAAAATGGGTATACCCGTGTTAAGCACTGCGCCCAAGCCCGTGCTATAGAAAACGAATGTTATGTAGCGATTGCCGGTTGTGTAGGTAATTTACCGGGTGTTAATAACATGGATATTCAGTACGCGCAAACCGCTGTGTTTACACCATCTGACTTTTCGTTTCCATCTAACGGTATTAAAGCAGAGGCTACCCCAAATACAGAAATGACCATTATAGTAGATGTCGACCTCGATTTACTTAAAGAGCTGCATGAATTTGGTAGTGTGCGAATACTTAAAGACCGCCGCCAGGATTTATATCGTATTAAAAAACAGCCTATATCTAAGACTGATATTAAACCAGAAAGTGCTGCTGACATTATAGTTGATGCTACTGCTATCGAATTGCCTATTACAAAACCTGCAGCACGTGCTCCAAAAGCGGGGTCGCCCCGAATTGTAGCGCCAAAAGCACCTACTAAGCCGGCAACTGCACCACGAGCCACACTTAAGCCGCGCGCTAATGCCGCAGTGGTGAAACCTACAACACGACAAACTAAAGGATAATACTATAATGGCACAAATTTCGGTACTGGGTTGTGGCTGGTTAGGACTGCCGCTTGCTAATGCATTGCTTAACGACGGGTTTACAGTAAAAGGGTCAACCACATCTTCTGAAAAATTAGAATCGCTTATTAGGTTAGGTATCAATCCCTATATTATCAATTTAGATAACGATCTCTCTGATCAGGAAACGGTGGAATTTCTTCGTGACAGCGAAATTCTGATTATCAATGTTCCGCCAAAATCGCATTTAGGCGATGCCAGCTATGCCGCAAAATTAGAAAAATTGCTTCCGTTTATACAAAGAGCCATAATTAAAAATGTGCTGTTTGTAAGTGCAACGTCAGTTTATCCGGATAATAATGGTGTTGCTACCGAAGATAGTACGACAACAACTGATATTAGAGGTCTGGGATTATTGGAAGCAGAGCAGGTGTTTACAACGAAATCTGACTTTAAAACTACTGTGCTACGATTTTCGGGGTTGATGGGAGAGGAGCGTCATCCTATAAAATTCCTCGCTGGTCGGGAAGATATTGCAAATCCTGATGCTCCGGTAAACCTTATTCATTTAGATGATTGTATTGGCATTATCCTGAGAATTATAGAAAGGGAAAGCTGGGGCGAAATTTACAACGGATCGGCACCTTCAAATCCTACCAGAATTGATTACTATACAAAAAAAGCTATAGAGTATAATTTACCAGGACCAAAGTTTAATCATGATGTGCCATCGGTGGGTAAAACAATCTGTTGTAAAAAAGTTACTGATGTGTTAGGGTATTCGTTTGTTGTTGATCTATAAGTGGAAATGGTAGTCTTGCTTAAAAATCGCTATAAATTTTTATATTTGTAGTTATGGATAACAGCACACAACCCATAGGCTTATTCGATTCCGGGATAGGCGGCACATCTATCTGGAAAGAAATTCATGCACTACTACCCTATGAAGATAGCATTTATCTTGCCGATACCAGGAACGCACCCTACGGACAGCGAAGTAAACAAGAAATTATAGACCTTAGTTTTAAAAATACTGACTTTTTACTGGCTCAGGGTTGTAAAATTATCGTAGTTGCCTGCAATACTGCCACTACAAATGCTATTGATGAGCTTCGTGCTGCTTATGATGTGCCTTTTATAGGCATAGAACCCGCTATCAGGCCCGCCGCAATTCATACAAAAACAAATACTATTGGCATACTTGCCACTCAGGGTACGTTATCTAGCGAGCTGTTCAGCAAAGCAATATCAGGCTTTAATAATATAAAAATTATCGAGCAGGTGGGGCGTAATCTTGTAACGCTTATTGAAGGTGGTAAGTTGCAATCGGATGAAATGCACGATTTGTTGGTGCAATACCTTAAACCTATGATTGATGCTAATATCGACCATCTTGTATTAGGTTGTAGCCATTACCCTTATCTAATTCCACAAATTAGAAAGATACTACCCGATACGGTAACTATTATAGATTCCGGTCAGGCAGTAGCAAGGCAAACACGACAGGTATTGAATTCGCATAATTTACTTAACGATTCAGCACATACCGGGACGCAGGTATTTTATACCAATGCCAACCCTACGGTGCTGGAGGATATACTGGAAAATAAGTATACGGTATTACAGGAAGATTTTTAGTTTACTCGTCATCCTTAAACCATGAAGAATACATAACATAGTTATTAGATATTCTTTCAATTTCACCGGCAAAGTCAGACTGGTCGATATCCTTAACCTTTTTAGCAGGCACGCCCGCATATATAGTACCCGACGGTACCGTAGTGTTTTGGGTTACAACAGCTCCAGCTGCAATAATACAATTGCTTTCTATAACACAATTATCCATTACAATGGCGCCCATGCCAATAAGCACATTATCTTTAATGGTACAGCCATGCACAATAGCATTATGGCCTATAGACACATTATTGCCAATTACTGTACGGTGTTTTAAGTAGGTACAATGTATTACAGCACCATCTTGTATATTAACCTTATTGCCTATCGAAATTTGGTTTACATCGCCACGTACCACGGCATTAAACCAAATGCTGCATTCTGTACCTAAAATTACATCGCCCACAATAGTGGCATTTTCTGCAACAAAGCAGTCTGCTGGTATTTGTGGATATTTACCGTTAACTTGTCGAATTACCATATGTGTTATAATAAAAACGTCCCGATAGGGATACTATCGGGACGGAATTAATAATATCTGCTCTAAAATTAATTAATTGCAGGACAGTTACAATCGTATTTTTCTCTTTTGCAGAACAGGTTTAAACCAAGTGTAATTTGGTGAAAGCCGCTATTATCAAATCTAACATCGCCTGCAAGGTAAGAGTAAGTGTAAGAGAACATAAAGTTCTTATAGTTTACACCAATTATAGGAGTAAAGTATTGTAAGCTTTGCTCTTCAATATTACCACCTACATTAGGTCTGTACTGAGCACTTTCTAAGCCTCTTCTGTATGATAAGCCTCCCCAAACCCTACCAAAGTCTAATTCTTTGTAGGCTTTTAAGTTGATATCGATAGTTTTCTCTTCAGTTTCGCTGATTGCCTGAAACATAAGTGATGGCTCTAAAGACCAGGTATCATCCGGAAGGCTGAATACGTAACCGGTTGTTAATAAAAACGCGGTTAGGTTATCGCTTTCATAATCAGTATAAAGGTTTCTTTTACTTTTAATTACGTTTTTAGCAGTAAAGTGAACATAAAAATCCAGGAAGTTGTATGATGCACCTACGTCAACGTTAAAGTATGAATCTTTTTGTTTCATACCACCGTCAATAATAGGGTCAAAGTCAGGATCAAAACTTGTTTCATCAAGCCTGCTTTGTATAAGGCCAGCGCTCATACCAAACGAAAGCTGGTTAAGATCGTAATCACTACGTGAAAAACGAATATGGTGAGCATACGTTAATTTTGCTCCTGTTTGAGAATGGTAACCATTTTTGTCATTAAACGCAATAACACCTACACCACCATTTGTACCTACCGCTGTGTTAAAACTTAAGGTTTGTAACTGCGGGGCATCACTCTGGCCAAACCATTGCTGGCGGGCTGTTAGCCTTACTTTAGCGCAATTTGCAGCACCGGCCATAGAGGGGTGAATTAGGTAGTAGTTGTCTGATAGATAATCAGAATACACCGCGATACCTTCTTGTGCAAAAGACATCTGGGCTAAAAATAAACCAAGAATTAGATAAATCTTTTTAAAATTCATGTTGACCTTATCGTTTAATGAAATGCGCTTTAGTTAAACCTTTTGGGCAATTTATGTTAAGTAATCCTGTATTAGCTATAGATGTTCCCGCCGTACAATGCCTACTCTCCACTATTTTCCATAGCGGTCAAATATATAAATTTTTGTGTTAGGTTTATCACCATATGCAAATATTATTATAAAAATAGCTTGTGATTGCAGGAGTTGTTTAGAATTGATTATATTTTAGCATTTAATCGTAAAATTATGCTGTTTATCGGAATTTTTGCCGAATTAGATTATTCGTATTATAAATAAATTAGCATATACGTACACGGCTGCAACATAGCTATCCTTATATAAAGTGGATTAAACCTATATGACATTCTTTTTATTGCTAATTTTGCGTAAAATTAGACATCATGGAAACCATAACGATAAAACCCACTCAAAATCAAGCCATACTTAAGTTTGAATTTAGTGAGTTTATAGCCAATAAAGGCAATTTTGAATTTAAAAATATCGACGATACAGCTAACTCGCCGTTAGCGCGACAAATGTTTTACCTGCCGTTTGTTAAAACGGTTTATATATCCGGCAACTTTATAGCAATAGAAAAATATTCTATTGTAGAGTGGGCTGATGTGCAGGACGACGTTGCCAAGCAAATTGAAGACTTTGTAAACAACGGCGGCGAAATAGTAAGAGACACTGCTGAGGTTACCAAGAAATTACCATCTACTGTTTATGTAGAGAGTACACCCAACCCAAGCGTTATGAAATTTGTGGCTAATAAAATGCTCACAAAGACAAGTGCCGAATTTAAAAGTATTGATGATACTGCTGCTTCGCCATTAGCAAGGGAGCTGTTTAACTTTCCGTTTGTTAAGGAAGTTTTTATGGATGAGAATTATATATCAATAACTAAGTATGGTGTTGCCGAATGGAATGAGATCACCCCAGAGGTGCGCAGCTTTATAAAGATATACCTTGAAAACGGAAAACCTGTTATTGATGAGTCGCTGATACAAAACCTGCCTGCTGCCGAAAAGCAAAACGAGGCTTATTTTGATGCGCTGGATGTTACATCGCAACGTATTATTAATATATTAGAAGAGTATGTAAAGCCTGCGGTACAGGCCGACGGCGGTAATATTGCTTTTGAAAGTTATGATGAAGCCGATAAACGTGTTAAGGTCGTACTGCAAGGTGCGTGTAGCGGATGCCCATCGAGCACTTTTACCCTAAAAAGCGGTATAGAAAATATGCTTAAAGATATGCTTAACGATAATGATATTAAGGTTGAAGCTATAAACGCTTAATCTTAATTACCATAAATAAAAAATCCCGCACATTGTGCGGGATTTTTGTTTGTATTAGTTTTTGCCTTCTCGTTCTTCACGTTTTTCTTTGGCTTTGTTACTTTCCAGTTTTTCTTTTTTAATCACCTTATTGGTTTTTGTATTATACGCAGCCTCTATAATTTTCTGGCCCGTTTTACTAAACACTTTTATTTGCGGATCAGACTGTGTGCCTACCACAGTAATAGGTATGCCAATTAAACCACCAGGGGGCAAGCCAAGACGTATCCTTAAATCAAGTAGTCCATCAAAGCTGGTAGTACCTTTTATAGTTGGCCTGAAACCTGCTACTTTAAAAGTAAAGTCATCTATACGTATAAGGTTATTATTAATAGATGTTTTAACGGTTATATCTTTCATGTTAGGGTTGTCTAAATCTTTCTGGCCGGTTTTTTCGCTAATACTGCCAAACATTTTCAGACCCGAAACTTTTACATCTCGTATACCTATCGTACCACCACCATCTAACGACGGATATATTGGCCCCATGTTGCCATCTAAATCACCCTTAATTTTATAGTCTATTGATATTATACCTTCGGCTTTTTCGGCTGCACTTACCATATCCCTAAACATAGGTATTTCTTTATAAGCACGCTGAATACTGAAGTCTTTTGCCCTAAAGTGAGCATCAAAATTTGCGCTCGTAGGCGACTCATCATCATACCTTGCATCAACACCTACCTTACAGCCTATAATATCAAATGTAGTGTTTTGTAACGTCATCTGTCCTTTAGCAATTCCTACTTTGCCAATAAGCTGGTTAAGCACAAGGCCATTATACTCCACTTTATTTGCATTGGCTACTAACGATACATTTAAATTTGTAGGCACCGCTACCACACCACTCATTTTAGTGTTCTTTTCTGCTTTAACTTCTTTAGCTTCTTCAACCGCCGGTTTCATATCTTTATTTTCGCCTGGTTTAAGCGCCATAAACTCGTCAACGTTTATAAGCTTTGATTTTACATTAAACTGTCCGCTTAATGTACCGTGCGATTCTAAAAAGTAATTTATGGTATTAAGCAGGTATCCGTTCATTGCAAAATCTGACTTGCCATAGTTTGCCGTAAACTTTTCGAACCACATTTTTTCATTCTGGAAACGGAAAAGCCCCTCATTAATAAAAAATGCTTTCGGGAAGAACTCAGTAGTGGTTTTAATGTTTCTAAGTACAATGGTACCCTTGTTATCAAGCTTGTCGTACTGGCCTGTAGTCGCATAGCTCTGCCTGCCTTTAAGTGCAAGGTCTGCTTTGGCATAACCGGTAACATCTACACCTTTTTGTTTAAATACTTTATATATTTTGCCAATGTTTAGCTCTCCTTTTACGGTAGCGTCATAAGCTATATCATTAAAATCTGCTACAGACGCGTTTATAAATACCGGGTTACCTTCAAATACAAATGATGCCGGTGTTACTGCTATTTTAACGTCGTCGAATTTTCCGGTTTGATTAATTACACTTGCAACAAATTTAATATCTGTAATAGGGTTAGGATAGTATTCCGTTTTAAGCCAGCCATTTTGTAAGTCTATACCACCTTTAGTTTTCGGGAAAAGTTTTTTCTCAGCGCTGTAAATACCGTTTGCCTGAATATCGGTTCGTAACGATCCCTTAAGGTTAAAAGCTTCCAGCCCAAGTGCCGCATCTACCGTTTGCAGGTTAAGCATTCCTTTAATATTAGCTTTAACATCCATTTTGCTCATGCCTTTTGTAGCAACCATGGCCCTAAAATAGTCTTTATCACCTATCTTAAAATTCATGTTTTTAAGGTTGACCGAAAGCCTTTCCACGTCAAGCGATGGCATAAGCGCGGCAAGGTCTAAATTAAAGTCTGTAATAGGTACAGGCGCGTTTTTATATTCAATACCTCCTTCTTTAATTTTTAGCTTAAAGCCCAGGTCAGGCTGCTGTTTGTTGGCAACGTTATATCTTCCTTTAAAGGTAAACAGCAAATCACTTCGCCCTTTTATTTTAGTATCCTGCATCCAGGTTAGGTATTGCGGAGGCAATACTGAAAACAGATCTTCAAGCGTTGAATTTTGAGAAGAGGCATCAATGTTAATTTTGTAGCCATCTTTAAGTATGGTAAAAAATCCGGTAAACTCTACAGGGAGTTCATTAATACGAAGCTCATTTTTTTGCAGGATAAACGATAATGCATTAGTATTTATACGTGTAATCAAATCGGCACGTAACGATTTCTTTTCAAGATATGCAGTGTTGGCATAGTTAAAATCAATAGAGTCAATTCGTGCATCTGTCGCAAGGTCGAAAACATCTTCGCTCAGGTTACCTTTGCCTACATAATTAAATCCATGTGCATCGACTAATATTTTAGCCGACTTATCATTATACTTTATGTGGCAGTTTTCGAAATCAATCTTGTCCAACCTGATAGCAGTACCTTCCTGAGTAGTGTCTTTAGGCTGTTCAGATTTAGATACATATACGTTATAATTAGCCTGACCTTTTTCGTTAACCATTACATTTACAAATGCTTCAGATACGTAAAGCTCATCAATCTTAACCTCGTTATCAAAAAGAAGTCGCTTTAAATTAATCCCGAAAGCTACTTGTCGCGATTTAAGCAATGTATCATTTTGATAAGGAGCCGATCCCATTAGCGACAGCTCGTCTAAGGATACTGTTAGAGAGGGGAAGTGTGTAAAAAACGAAAGCTTCGACTTTTTAAAGTTGAGTTCGCCCGCTAAGTTTTGGTTAGCTACTTTTTTTACCTGTTCTGAAATTGTTCCAGGGAATAGTAGCGGAAGCAAAAACATAAGCAGCAGTATAAACGCGATAAATATACCCGTCCATTTTAATATTTTCAATCCTATTTTTTTTGCAGATGTAGCCATAACAGTTATTTTAATCGAAATAAAAGTAGGGTTTTTCTGTTAGGCATGGGTATGTTTTAACGTGCCGTTAATATCATAGCGAGCTAAATTGCTAAAATGGCAATATGAGAATCAAATCGTGAGATAAAACGCTGATATAATTAGTGGCAACCACAATCATCTGTGCCACAATTGCCCGCTCTTTTCTTTTTAAAAAAGTATTTTTTTACCAGGTAGGCTACTGCTGCAGCTACTAAAACGTATACTATTATTTGCTGGATATCCATATTAATTTAATAGTTGATAGGTTATTAACGATACAATGTAAGCAAAACCACTCATACCAATAAGTTGTATTATAGGCCATTTCCACGAATTGGTTTCGTTTTTAGTAATGGCGAGTGTACTTATGCATTGCATTGCAAAAGCATAAAACAGCAATAATGATGCCCCGGTAGCAAAATTAAAAATTTTCTCTCCGGTAACAGGGTTAACTTCTGCGGCCATGCGCTGGCGAATGGTAGCCTCGTTACCAGTATCGGCGCTGCTGCCTATGTTGTAAATAGTGGCAAGAGTACCAACAAAAACCTCACGTGCCGCGAACGATGTTACAATAGCAATACCTATCTTCCAGTCGTAACCTAATGGTTTAATAACCGGCTCTATACCTTTACCTGCTATACCTATATACGAGTTCTCTAATTGGTAAGCAGCGATTTTATCGTTCAGTTCGCTTTCGCTTAATGATTTACTTGCCGGTTGCTGCGTAACAATATTAGCCGCATCGCTAAATTTTTCACCAGGCCCGTGCGACCCCAAAAACCAGATGATAATAGATAACGCTAATATTATTTTACCGGCACCATATACAAAGGCCTTGGTTTTTTCTAACACAGTAATACCTATATTTTTAAGTAAGGGCAGTTTGTAGTTGGGCATCTCGGCCACAAAAAAGCTTTTAAACTTAACATCGAGTATCTTGTTTAATATCCATGCCGATATTATCGCACCCGCAAAACCAAGCAGGTATAAAAGCATGAGCGTAAGCCCTTGCAAATTAAAGATGCCCAATACATAGCGGTTAGGAATAATAAGTGATATTAAGATAGTATAAACTGGTAGCCTTGCAGAGCAGGTAGTAAATGGCGTTACTAATATTGTAATAAGCCTCTCGCGCCAGTTTTCTATATTACGGGCGGCCATAATTGCAGGGATAGCGCACGCAGTACCAGATATTAACGGAACCACGCTTTTTCCGCTAAGGCCAAAACGCTTCATAATTTTATCCATCAAAAAAACTACTCGGCTCATGTAACCGGTTTCTTCTAATATAGATATAAATAAAAACAGGAATGCAATTTGCGGAATGAATATTATAATGCCACCAATGCCGGGAATGATTCCCTGTGCAATAAGGTCGGTTAACTTGCCGGGTGCCATATTTTCGGCCGTATAGCCCGATAGCCATGCAAAGCCTTCGTCAATTAAATCCATAGGCACGCTCGACCATGAAAATATCGACTGGAAAATCAGCATCAATATCCCGAAAAAGATAAGGTATCCAAATACCTTATGGGTTAATACCCTGTCCAGTTTAGCACGAAGGTCTTTGTCTTTAGTACTATCAACGGTCATTCCTACTTTAAGCACGTCGTTTATAAACTGGTAGCGCTTAATCGTTTCTTTCTGCTGAAGCCTTTTAAGTTCTGACTTTGTTTTGGTAAACGATGTACCCTGAAGTTCCTTTATATCTATAAGTCCAAAGTTGGCATCCTGCGTTATTACCAGCCAAAGTTTATATAACAATTGGTTCGGGAACGCCTTGCGCAATCGGTCAAAATATTCGGGGTCTATGCCCGATGCATTTAAGCATGCCTGCGGAGTCAGCGCCTTGTAATTAGATATAAGTAGTTTTAAATGATCTATACCTGTGCCTTTGCGCGAACTCACTAAGGCAATGCGTGTTTTAAAGTGCGATTCGAGGTAGGGTATGTCCAGCGTAATGCCTTTACGCTCCATCCTGTCAGACATGTTTATAACAAGGATGGTAGGAATCTGTAAATCTTTAATTTGTGTAAAAAGCAACAGGTTACGCTTCAGGTTTTCTACATCAGTAACTACCACAGCCACATCCGGATAATCTCTATCGTTTTTATTAAGCAAAAGCTCAATAACTACGTTCTCATCCATCGAGCTTGCGTTAAGGCTGTAGGTTCCTGGTAAATCCAGCAATGTTGCTTTAGCACCATCGGGCATACGTATCGAGCCTATTTTACGCTCAACAGTAATACCCGGGTAATTGCCCACCTGCTGGTTTAATCCGGTTAGGTGATTAAATACAGATGTCTTTCCCGTATTAGGGTTGCCTATTAAGGCTATTTTGAGGGGTGTACCGGCCATTAATTATTCCGTTATAATTACAACGTCTATTTCGGCAGCAGTTTCTTTGCGAATAGCCACATGGCTGTCGTTAACGTTAATATAAATAGGGTCTCCCAGTGGAGCGATTTGTAAAAGCTGAACTTCATTACCGGGCAGACAGCCCATTTCCAGCAGCTTTAAAGGGATAGCATCCACATTAAAATCAGTAATAATAGCCTTCTGGCCTTTTTTGAGTTCTGCTAGCGTAGTCTTCAACTTAATTTAGAATCAGTTTAGATTGCAAAAGTAATCATTAATATCTAAGCCCGCTAATTTTCGTGCTCCGTTAACCATTTGATGTCTTCCAGTAACTGGTTTACATTTTTCTCGCCATCGTCACCTTTTTTATCTAAAAGCAGGCCATTGTAAAAACCTCGTATCCTGCCTTTTTGGTCAACCAAAACAAAGTTTTCGGTGTGAACCATATCGTACATCTCACTTGATGATGATGTTCTTACGGCCAGGTAACTTTTACGCGCAATGTGATAAATTTCTTTTTTATTGCCTGTAACCAAGTTCCACTTGCTGTCAATAACACCTTTTTCTTTAGCATATGCTTTAAGCACGGGCACGCTATCAATATCGGGGGTAACGCTGTGCGACAGCAACATTACATTTGGCATATCTTTAATCTTATCCTGCAGCCAAACCATAGTGGTAGTCATTTTTGGGCAGATAGTCTGGCAGGTAGTAAAAAAGAAGTCGGCCACATAAACCTTTCCCTTGTAATCTTCCATCGTTATTGTTTTACCATTTTGATTTGTAAAGCTAAAGGGAGCGATTGTATGGTGATGGGCAATACTTTGCACGGTGCTGTCAGCCAGCTCTGGGTTAACATCGGCAGGGCTGTATATTTTTAGTGTTTTTCTCGGACTAAGTGCATTATAAAAAAGTGCAAGGATAAGTGCGGATAAGCATATAAAAGCTACAATAAAAATCCTGTATTTTTTTAAAAAAGCAAGCATGGTATTTTTTTTGCAAAATTACAAAACAACCTGCTTTAAAAGGTTCTAAAAATGTAGTTTTAACGGGTTTAAAACGCTTTCTATCCATATTTAACAATTAAAGGAAAGGTTTTTGTATACTTGCTTTTATATTTGTATTATCAGATTTAAAATTTACATATGAAATTAAACATCACTGCAAAATATGCCGCGGCTGCCCTTGTGCTTAGCGCCGGTGTTTGCAACGCCCAAACTGCACCCAAGCAGCAAAAACCAGGTATTAATTTACAATACATGGATAAAAAGGTAAAGCCGTCTGACGATTTTTTTAAATACGTAAACGGTACCTGGATTGCCCAAACCGATATACCAAGTGATAAAACACGTTGGGGAAGTTTCGACGAGCTTAGGGAAAATACTAATAACGATGCCCTTGCCATACTTAAGGAGGCGGCTGCTAACAAAAACCTCTCTGCAAAGTCAGATCAGGGCAAGGCGGCTAACCTGTACAAGACAATTATGGATACTGTTGCCCGTAACAAAGCAGGCATTGCTCCATTAAAACCGTATTTGGCTAAAATTGATGCTGTTAAAGATGTAAAATCGCTACAGGCATTGCTTACTGAAATGGAACCGGAAGGTGGTCTTGGCTTTTTTGGTATTTACGTAGGTGCCGATGCTAAAGACAGTAATAAAAATGTAGCTTATCTTGGCGTTGCGGCACTTGGTCTGCCGGACAGAGATTATTATGTATCTGAAGATGCGGATAGTAAAGAAAAACGTGCAAAATATGTTACGCACGTAGCAAGGATGTTAACCCTTTTAGGTTACAAACAGGCTGATGCCGATGCGCAGTCTAAAAAAATTATAGCACTTGAAACTGCTTTTGCAAAGCCTATGATGGATAGGGTAGAGAGCCGTGACGACCGCAAGAGCTATAACCCTATGACAATTGCCGAGCTTCAAAAGCTTACTCCTGCAATAAACTGGAATACTTACCTTAACGGTATTGGTATTAAAGGTTTAAATAATATTATTGTAAGTCAGCCAAAATTCATGGCGGCATTACAAACGATTCTTAAAGAAAACAAGATTGAAGATTGGAAGGCATATTTACGCTGGACGTTATTAAGAAAATCTGCGGGATTACTTTCTACAGATGTTGAACTTGCTAACTGGGAGTTTTATAATAAAACACTTAGGGGCGCCCTTAAACAAGAGCCACGCGATAAAAACGCACTGCAAATCATTAACAGTACAGTAGGCGAGGCACTTGGAAAATTATATGTTGAGAAAAAGTTTCCTGCAGAGGCGAAAGCTAAAGCAGAGAGCATGATTAAAAATGTAGTTCAGGCTTACGAAAACCGTATTAATAAACTGCCTTGGATGGCTAAAGAAACAAGGGTTGCGGCAATTGATAAGCTAAATAAACTTAGCATTAAAATTGGCTATCCTGATAAATGGGAAGATTATTCAGATCTTACTATTCAGACCCCTGCCGAAGGTGGTACGTATTTTAGTAATATGAAAGCTATTTCTCGTTGGAGGGAAAAGGAAAACATAGAAAAACTGGGCAAACCGGTAGATAAGACGGAATGGGGTATGGCACCGCAAATTGTTAATGCTTACTTTAACCCATCGTACAATGAGATTGTTTTCCCTGCAGCAATACTTCAGCCCCCTTTCTATGATTACAGGGCAGACGAAGCAGTTAATTATGGTGGAATTGGTGCTGTTATAGGTCACGAAATTTCACATGGATTTGATGACTCTGGCGCGCGTTACAATGCAGAGGGTAATTTATCGAACTGGTGGAGTGATGCCGACCTTACGCAGTTTACAGGTTTAGGTGGTGCTTTGGCAGAACAGTACAGTGCTTTACAGCCGCTACCTGGTACTTATGTAGATGGTAAGTTTACATTGGGTGAAAATATTGGCGACCTTGGTGGCGTAAATGCTGCTTACGATGGTTTAAAATTGTATCTTAAGGCAAATGGTAATCCGGGATTAATTGACGGATACACACCAGAACAGCGTTTCTTTATTTCGTGGGCTACTATCTGGCGTACGAAAGCGAGAGACGAAGCTATCAAAAATCAGGTTAAGACAGATCCGCACTCACCGGGTAACTACCGTGCTTATGTTCCGTTACAAAATGTTGATGCTTTTTATGAAGCATTTAATATTAAGCCTGGAGACGGAATGTACATAGCTCCTGATAAAAGGGTTAAAATTTGGTAATTTGTAAACTTCAATATAATAAAAGCCACGCTATACAGCGTGGCTTTTTTATTTAAATGCTAATATTATCATATTAAAAATACTACTAAATGTTAAATGCGGAAAACCCGTAATTTTAAAACATATTTAAAATTTAACTTTGTAAGACTAACTAACGCCCCCTAGTTTGAAAAAATTACATACACTTGCCATAGACGATCATGCTGTGGTTTTAGAAGGGTATCATTATATGTTCAAAAATCTAGAACATGATTATGATGACCTCAAATTCGTAAAAGCACACGATTGCCAATCAGGATATGCTGCGATAAATTCGCATATAGATGATCCATTCGATATTGCACTTATTGATTATAGTCTTCCGCCATTTGCCGAGAGAAATCTATTCTCAGGTGAGGATATCGCATTGGTGTTAAGGCACGAAATGCCGCATTGTAAAATTATTATGATGACAATGCACCGCCAGTTGGATATTATTGCGAGCATACTGCACAATGTAGCACCCGAAGGGTTTATCAATAAAAGTGACTGCTCTACAGATGAATTAATAACAGGCTTTAAAGAAGTGCTGAATGGCAATAGATTTTATAGTAAAACTATTGCCGATTATCTCGACCGCAAGCGCAATGGTATTATGCTTGATGAGGTAGATGTACGAATTGTTTTGTTATTGGCAAAAGGTATAAAAAACAAAAATCTCCCCAATTACATACCGTTATCCGTAAGTGCAATAGAGAAACGGAAGTATAAAATAAAAAGGTTATTGGGTGTAGATGGTGGAGACGAAGATCTTATTAAAGAGGCACGTATACAGGGTTACATTTGATAATTAACTACAACGATTAAGAGCCGTTATTTTTCTAAAATGTTCAAGGCAAAAATGTATAAAACGAAAATAGGCATAATATAAAAAGCAGGATAAATTAATATCCTGCTTTTTATATTTAGTACTAAGCTATTATTTAAAGCCAAGTTCTTTTTTAACGTCTGCCATTAAATCAGGGCCCTCAGCTAATAAAACGCCGCTACCTGTAGTAGAGTCAAGTACATACTGGTATCCTTTAGCTTTTGCAACTTTCTGGATCGCTGTTCTTGATTTCTCCATTATAGGTTTGTAAATAGCTTCCTGTTTTTCCTGAAGCTCTTTAGAAGCATTTTGTTGGTAATCCTGAATTCTTTTTTGCATGTCCTGCACCTCTTTACTGCGTGTATCATTTATAGCTTCAGAAACTGTAGATGATTCTTTTTGGTACTGGTCAACCTTTTTCCTAAACTCTCCAACCATAGTGTTATAGTCAGTATCATAAGTTTTGGAAATCTTTTCGATTTGTGCGTTAGCAGCCTTCATATCAGGTGATGCAGACATTAAGTCGTTTACATTAATATGTGCAACTTTTGCCTGAGCCGATACGGTTTGGCTAACTCCAGCAAAAAGTGCTGCAGCAATTAATAGAGATTTCAGTTGTTTCATCATTTAAAAGGTATTAATTATTAATTTTTGTTTTAGTTTAATCGTCTCCATCTGTAGGCGCCGGAGTTTGCGCTGGTGTATCTTTAGGTGCTGCTGTACCGTTTTTCTTAGCTTCGCGCGCTAATCTTGCAGCTTCTCTTTGTTCGTCTAGTTGTTTTTTTCTGGCTTCGATTGCTTTGTTACGTTCTTCCAGTTTTTTGGCACGAGCCTCTTTAGTGTTTTGTACTGCCTGCTCTCTGGCTGCTGCCGCCTCAGCAGCCTTAGTTGCTTTGGCTTCCGTAGCTGTAGCCTTATCTTCCGCTGCTGCTGCCTTCGCATCCGTTGTTGCGGCCTTATTAGCTGCCGTTTTCTCAGCTGCGGTAGCTGCTTTTTGAGCTGCCGCGTCTTTTTTAGCCGCTGCATCATCGTCGTCACCTCCTAAAGCATCATCAGTACTTGTGGCTTTATCGGCCGGTGTTTTTGCTGCAGGAGCAGTGCCATTTTTACGGGCTTCACGATCAGCAAGGGCTTGTTGGCGTCTCGCAATTGCTTCATCACGCTTTGCCTGTGCTGCCGCTTTTCTTTCTTCAATAAGTTTGGCTCTCGTTGCTTTTTTATCTTCCAGTGCTTTCGCCCTGTCAACATAATCCGGATCCGATTCCAGTTCTTCTTTCTTCTCCTGAGCTTCCAGGTTTTTTACTTCTTTGCTAGATAGCTTTTCTGTTTTCGCAGTCCTTGAAAGGCGCTTAACAATAAAATCGCTAATGTCATATTTCTTAGCAGCAAAAAGCATGGTAAGGTCAGACGACTTATCAAATACAAAATCGTATTTTCTTGAATCGGCTACATCCTGAACTATAGTAAATATCTGGTCCTGGATTGGTTTCACTAAAACTGCCTTTTGCGAAATAAGCTCACCCTTAGGTCCAAACTTTTTATCCTGGTAATCGATAAGCTCTTTCTCCTGAAAAACGATTTCTTCTTCGCGCTCTTCGATAAGCTCTTTGGTTAAAAGTGCCTTTTCTGCCTTAAGGCTTTCTTTAAGCTTCGTGATTTCATTTCGCTTTACATCCATCTCCTGTTTCCATCGGTTTGCTTTTTGTTCAAGCGTACTTTTGGCCTCTGCATAGTCGGGCACCTTATCAAGTATATAGTTCATATCTATATATCCAATTTTTGGCCCTTTGCCAGATTGGGCGCTTGCAGTAAAGCAGGCGATAACGGTAAGTAGTGTTAATAAATGCTTTTTCATAACCTTATTTACGTATTAGAAAATATCATGCCAAATTTTTTAAAACTGCTGTCCTATGATAAAATGTGTTTCCCACCCGTTAGCTTTACCGAACGTTCCGTTATTATTAGGTAATGGGTCAAATCCATAACCAAAGTCAATACCCAGTAAACCAAAGGCCGGCATAAATACCCTAAGACCTGCACCTGCCGAACGTTTAAGGGCGAACGGGTTGTATTGTTTAAATCCGCTAAACGAATTACCCGCTTCTAAAAACGTTAAAGCATAAATCGATGCCTGTGGTTTTAGTGTAATTGGGTAACGCAACTCTAACGAGAATTTGTTATAAATCGTCGCTCCTATTTGTACACCCGTTACAGGGTCTACAGGGCTTAACGATTGGTTAGGGTAACCTCTTAACTGTATTACCTCACGGCCATCTAGGGCGTAGTTAGCCATACCGTCTCCACCAAGGTAAAACCTCTCGAAAGGTACAAGCCCACGTGCAGAATTATAAGCTCCCATAAACCCAAACTCACCTAGTGATCGCAATACTAAATCATCATAAATTTTAGTATACCAGTCACCTTTAAATTTAATTTTATAATACTCCAGCCAGTTAAACCTCTTTTGGTCAAACTTAGCGGTGTTTACAGCGGCATTCTGCAAATTGTCTGCTCTATTACCACTTGCGTCAATGTAATCACCCGGCAAAATATCATCTATCCCATTGGCTCCCTTTATAGTAGCATCTGTCGTATTTTTAAGCCTGTATTCGTCGGTGTTCTTTAATGCATCATAATCAATTCCGTTAACTGCCGAGTACGGGAAGGTTGTCCTGAAACTTACACTAAATAACGAACCGTACGTAGGGTAGATAGGGTTTCGGCCCCTGCTTTCCCTTGTAAGCTCTATAGTGTATGCAAGGTTTCTGGATGTACCATTACCAAAGGTAAATAATCCGGTGTTATAATTATCAAGATTATAGTACTGGAATGTAAGCGAGTTAGAAAGCCTCATGTTATAATCTGGCTCACTTAACCTTTTTGTTACACCCATTGTAATAGATGATATGGTAAAGCTTTTATCCCTGTCTACATCCTGGTTAGAATAGTTGTATAAAAACTGCTTACTGTATGATAGTGACGAGAACAACTGGATAGGCTTTCTGCCATTAAACCAAGGTTCTGTAAACGATAAGCTATACGTACGGTAGTAAGTACTACCCTGTAGGCGCAATGAAAGCTTTTGACCATCGCCCATCGGTAGGGGAGAGTATGCCTTTTTGTTGAATATATTTCTCATCGAGAAGTTATTAAACGATAGCCCCAGTGTACCAATAAAGCCACCGCCACCGTAACCACCCTGTAGCTCGATCTGGCTTGAGCCTTTTTCAGCTACGTGCCATTCAACATCTACAGTACCCGATGCAGGATCGGCATTTTTAACATCCGGGCGAATAGCCTCTGCATCAAAAAAGCCTAATTGACCAAGTTCCCTTATTGTATTAATAACATCTTGCTTGTCCCATTTTTGGCCCGGCCTTGTGCGTAATTCACGGTAAATAACTTTATCGTTAGTTTTATCGTTACCTACAACAGTTATTTTATTAAAGTAGGCAATTGGGCCTTCGGTAATCCTAATGTCAAAATCAATTGTGTCGTTTGCGGTACGGGTTTCAACCGCGTTGATGTTAGAAAATAAGTAACCATTATTTTGGTACATATTAGTTAAATCTTCGCCATCCGGTTTTTTAGGATTTGCAATACGCTCCTGAAGCAATACGCCATTATAAACGTCACCTTTTTTAACGCCTAAAATTAGATTGAGCTGTTGATTGGTGTAAACCGTATTACCAAGATACTTAATTTCTCCAAAATAGTATTTGCGACCTTCCTGCACATCAATGTCTATAGCTACCGTATTTTTAGCAGGGTCGTAAACTACAGTATCTTTAACAATACGTGCATCACGAAAACCTCTTTCTTTATACTTATCCACAACCTTTGCAAGGTCGTCTCTATACTTATCGGCTACAAATTTAGACGGTTTAAGTAAACGGAGCGGATTAGGGAAAGCTTTCTGTTTAGTATCCTTCATAGCCTTTCTAAGGGCTTTGTCGGATAATTGTTCATTTCCCGTAAAGTTTATTTTAGAGATTTTTACCTTATCGCCTCTATCAATATTAACTACCATTTTAACGGTGTTAGTACTATCCGGTATAACATTTATGGCTACCTTAGTATTATAGTAACCATCTTTTTTATACTTGTTTTCGATATAGTTTTTACTGGTGGTAACAAGGTTTTCGTTTACTATTTTACCTTTAGTTAAATCGGTATCTTTAATAAGCTCTTCTCTTTTACCTTTTTTAACGCCGTTGATTTTAACATCGCTAAGCTTAGGAAGCTCGTTAATGCTAAGCTCCAGAAAAATACTGTCGCCTTTAATATCGTTTACGTAAAAATTTACATCGCTAAAAAGGCCAAGTTTCCAAAGCTTTTTAATAGCGGCGCTTATCTCTTCGCCGGGTACGTTAATAGCCTGCCCTTTTTCAAGGCCGGTAAAAGTTACAACGGTTTGCTCGTTGTAGCTCATTTTGCCGGTAACGTTAATATCGGCTAAAATATATCTGCCAGCTTCAAGCCTCGCATCTTGTGCAAAAGCGCTGTGTGCGGTTGATAAAAATAAAATACCGAAAAGTAAAATAATGCCTTTTCGAAATATTTTTGTGTTACTTAATCTGTTCACTGGTTTTTCCAAATCTACGTTCTCTTTTTTGATAACTAACAATGGCTTCGTGCAAATCTTTTTCCCTGAAATCAGGCCATAGCACATCTGTAAAATACAACTCTGCATAGGCCGCCTGCCATAACAGGAAGTTGCTTATGCGCTGCTCTCCGCTGGTACGAATTACCAAATCGGCATCGGGCATGTTGCTGGTATACAAATGGCTGGTTACTACAGATTCGCTAATGTCAGCACTATTTAATTCGTTGTTTTTAACTTTTTCGCTTATAGCTTTTATCGCAGCGATTATTTCTTCCCTAGACCCGTAGCTAAGCGCCAGGGTTAAGGTCATTCCTGTATTAGTTTTAGTCTGGTCAATAACTTCAAAAAGCTGCCTGCGTGCCCTGTCCGGCAACATATTAGCATTGCCAATAGTATTAAGCTTAATGTTGTTTTTTTGCATAACCGGAAGCTCTTTTTTAAGAGAGTTCATTAGTATGCTCATAAGCGCATCTACCTCAAGTTTAGGCCTGTTCCAGTTTTCGGTAGAAAAAGCATAAAGGGTAAGATATCCTATTTTTAATTTAGCGCAGGCCTCTACGGTTTCCCTTACAGATTTTACGCCGCTTTCGTGGCCAAATGCCCTAAGCATGCCTTTTTGTTTCGCCCAACGGCCATTACCGTCCATTATAATAGCAATGTGCTGCGGCAGGTTATCGTGGTTTATAGTAAAGGTGTTATCCATATATTATTCTGAACAGTAACAAGGTTTAACCCCAAAGGTATAGGTTAGCGTAAGGCCGGTAAAAACATACCAGTCATTGCTGTCAAGATTACCAAAACGCAGGTTTTCATATTTATTGTCGTCGGGGTTACTACCATCAAGGTTATCAGTAAACGTGTAGCGTGCGCCGGCTTCTAATCCTATAACCAGGTTTTTTGCTATATGAGCCTTAACACCAACCGTCATGGGTATAGCAATGCTGCTTCCGTTAGCATAGTCTTTTCCTTCTTTCTCGGCATCAATATATAACTCATCATACCAAAAATAGCTAAGCCCGGTAAATACGTAGGGTGTGATTTTAAAATCTTCATCATGGAGGTTAAAGTCAAAGAAACTAAACTCTAAACCTGCCTGAAGCTCTTTAATTGTATTTTGAAAAGTATTGCCACGCTGTTGGCGTCCGGATACATCAGAGTCGGCATCGTTGCTTGTTATACGCCCATAGTTAAATCCGGCCCTCCATGAATGGCGGGGGCTACGGTTCCATTTGTACAAAATACCAAGCGCAAGCTTTTCCGGCGCTACGTAGGTAGTAGGGCCTACATCGCCAATATAATTAGCTCCTCCAACAAAAACCCCGAGCTCATTGATCTGGGCTTCAGCCTTAAAAGCCATTGCGGTTAATAATAATACAAACAGTATGCGTTTCATCAAAGGTAAAATTGGGTGCAAATATAGCAATATAGATTTCTAAATGACCTAACAATTAGACATTTTACCCGCTATAAATTACACATGTTGCAAATTTATACAGACTTGAAAACGAAAGAAGTGTAAATGTAGTATGCAGGTGCCGGTAAATTTGGTAAAATTAATTTCGTTTGTCTTCGCCCCAAAGTAGTTTTTTACGTAGGGTAACCAGGAATTTTTCCTGCGGAAATTCGACTAAATTAATTTTAAATCCACCCTTTTTAACGCGCATTACAGTTTCTACATCAATAGATACGATGCGCGAATCTAACGAAACTAAGTGCTGTTCTTCACGGCTGCTTACGCGCAGCTCAATATCAGTATCATCGGGTATTACAAGCGGACGTGCATTAAGGTTATGCGGCGCGATAGGAGTGATTACTAAGCTGTTTACCTCCGGCATTAGTATAGGGCCACCACAGCTTAAAGAGTAGCCGGTTGAGCCTGTAGGTGTAGAGACAATTAAACCGTCTGCCCAATAGGAGTTTAAGTATTCTCCATTAAGTCTAATTTCGATAGTAATCATCGAGGTAGTGTCTTTACGGCTAACTGTAATTTCGTTAAGAGCGTAATCCAGTTCCTCTGCTTCCGGGCTGCGGCCTTCATATTCCACAGTTAGTAAAGTGCGTGGCGAAATTTTATATTTATTTTCGAAAATAAGCGGCAGTAACGTTTCTATATTTTCCTGCTGAACTGTAGCTAAAAACCCCAGCCTGCCTGCATTTATACCTATAATAGGGATGCCTTTATTGCGCACCAGCGTGGCTGCTCGCAACATAGTGCCATCGCCACCAATGCTTATAAAAAGGCCAAAACCTTCATCCAGCCCTTCATGGCCGGTAAAGGTTTGGTATTCTTTTGTAAGTAGTTTTTTGCCGTTTAATACATCATAAAATGCATTTTCAAATACAATTTCGGGGTTGTAATCACTTAGCACCCTAAGTACTTTTTCTATAATATCCTCGGTATTATTTTTATAGTATTGGCCGTAAACAGCAATTTTCATAAATTATATATTGAGGTATTTATCTAAATAATCAGACCTGTCTTTAAGCTGGTTAAGATAAGCATCTTCTTGGTGCTCTGTAATAATTTCGTAATCATACCTTCTAAAAGTTTGTATGATTTCGCTTAGGCCACCCATGCTTATTTTAACGGTAATAGTAACTTTATCAAGCGTAGCTTCAGATATAAACAAACCTAGAAGCCTGCCGTTATTGCTCTCTACAATTTGGGCAACTTCGCTCATGCTGTACTCCCTTATGCCTTTTTCAACAACGATTATACCGCCCTCTTCTTTTAAAAATGGTGTTTCATCAAAAAACTTAATAATATCAGTAATTTCATAGTAGCCCAAATATTTGTTTTCAGCGTTAAGCACCGGTACAAGGTTGGTTTCATTTTTAGCAAAAATCTCTAAAACATCAAGCCATATTGCCGTATCGCGCGCAAAAAAGCGGTCGAAACTGTAACGCATATCGTCCATCGTTTTCTCAATATCCATCAGTTCAGTATCTTCCGCTCCGGCACAACCTATATAAACGCCATCTTCCAATACTGGAAAATGCGAAAAAGGGTACTCCGCGAAAAGATCCTGCGCATCGGCCACAGAGTCGGTCGTTCTCAGCGCCTTAATGTTTGAGTTTAAAAAATCGGTAATTTCAGTCATGTAGATGCTACTAATTATTATGCAAAATAATCAAAAATAAGCACACGCTGCCCTTTTTACTTTGTATTTTTGTGCTTATAAACACATTTTGCACCAATTATGGCTAAATTAAGCGTAAATATAAACAAAATCGCTACCCTTAGAAATTCGCGTGGCGGCAACGTACCTAACCTTTTACAGGTAGCAAAAGACCTGCAGAAATTTGGTGCGCAGGGCATTACCATACACCCAAGGCCAGACGAAAGGCATATACGATATCAGGACGCTAGAGATTTAGTACCCGTGGTTTACACCGAATACAATATTGAAGGTAACCCGATACGCAAGTTTATCGACCTGGTTTTAGAAACCAAACCTACTCAGGTAACTCTGGTGCCTGATGCCGATGACGCCTTAACCAGCGATGCCGGATGGGACACCCTAAAGCATAAAAGTTTTTTACAGGAAGTTATACAGGAGTTTAAACAGAACGGTATCCGGACATCAGTTTTTGTTGACCCCGACCTTAAAATGATTGAAGGCGCTAAAGAAGTAGGTGCCGACCGTATTGAATTGTATACCGAAGCTTTTGCACACCAGTATGGTCTTGGCAATTATGATGGCGTTAAGCCTTATACACAAGCAGCGGTATTAGCAGAACAGTTACAACTTGGCCTTAATGCAGGGCACGACCTTAGTCTTGATAATATTAAGTTTTTTAAACAGAATATTCCGGGATTGTTAGAGGTGTCTATAGGCCATGCGCTTGTAGCAGAATCGTTGTACTTAGGCTTTGATAATGTTGTGAATATGTACCTTCAAAAATTAAAATAACATGCTTAATTCGAGAATAGAAGGCGAAGGGAAGCCATTATTAGTTATTCATGGCTTTATGGGCATGAATGATAATTGGAAAACGCTGGGTGGGCAATATGCTGCCAGTGGTTTCCAGGTACATTTATTAGATATGCGTAACCATGGTAAAAGCTTTCATTCGGATGTTTTTACGTATGATGCTATGTTGCAGGATGTAGTAGACTATTGTACAGAATATAATTTGCAAAAGGTAGATGTTATAGGCCACTCAATGGGGGGTAAGGTAACTATGTTTTTAGCAATGCAGCATCCGGAGCTTTTAGACAAGATTATAATTGCAGATATTGCACCCAAATATTACCGCCCACATCACCAGACCGAACTTGATGCTCTTAATGCGATAGATTTTAGTACGAAGCCGGATAGGCAAGCTGTAGAAGCTACTATGAGCGAATACATTACTGATGCCGGCACACGCCAGTTTTTAATGAAAAACCTGTATTGGAAAGAGCCGGGGCAGCTTGGCTTTAGGTTCAACCTGCCTATTTTTAATTCGGAAATTGAAAATGTAGGTTTGGGCTTAACGGAAGGCACTGTGTATAACGGACCGGTGCTTTTTTTAAAAGGGGAAAAGTCGAACTATATTAAACATGAAGATCACGCATCGATAAAATCATTCTTTCCAAATGCTGAGATTAAAGTGATTGCTAATGCTGGGCATTGGCTTCATGCTGAAAACCCAACCGATTTTTTAGCAGCGTCGCTTGAGTTTTTGAAGGCGTAGTTAGTGTCTGGTTACGCCAGTCATTGCGAGGCACGAAGAAATCTATATTTAGATTGCCGCGCTCCATTGCACTGCGCTCGCAATGACGGCGCGTGAAGAATTTATATAATTATGTTTCTAAATCTCTATTGCTTTTGAGATTCTTCGACTTCGTTGCACTCCGCTCAGAATGACAAACTGTATAAATAAAAAAGCAGGATAATTACTTATCCTGCTCATTTTATGTGTATCACGATTCTATATTTAATGTAGAAAATAAAGATTCTTCGACTCCGTTGCACTTCGCTCAGACCCGAGGGCTTGCCCGAACTGACGAAGTAATGACATACCACTAGTTATTTGTGAACTGAATACTTTACTGAACGCTATTTTTAAGAAGCTGTTTTAAGCCTTTTAAGTAACGTCCTGTTTAAGTGATGGTCTACATATTCCTTATCAATGCTTAAGGTAGTCTCATCGCTTCCTGGTAATTCGTACATAGCTTCGGTAAGGATGGCTTCGCATAATGAGCGTAATCCCCTTGCACCAAGCTTGTATTCTAAGGCCTTGTCTACAATGTAATCTAAGGCATCGTCAGATATATCTAATGCAACATCATCCATTGCAAATAGTTTTTGGTACTGTTTAACCAAGGCATTTTTTGGCTCGGTAAGAATCGCGCGAAGCGTTTCCCTGTCTAACGGATCCATGTGTGTAAGCACCGGCATACGGCCAATGATTTCCGGAATCAAACCGAAGTCTTTAATGTCTTTAGGTATAATGTATTGCAGTAAATTGTCTTTATCAATATTATCTACATTACGCGATGTGCTGTAACCTACTGCCTGGCGGTTAAGCCTTTTAGATATAATACGCTCAATGCCATCAAAAGCGCCACCCGCAATAAATAGTATATTTTGGGTATTTACCTCAATAAACTTCTGGTCAGGGTGCTTACGTCCACCTTTAGGTGGAACGTTTACCACAGTACCCTCAAGCAATTTTAGTAATGCCTGCTGCACACCTTCACCAGATACATCGCGCGTTATAGATGGGTTATCGCTTTTACGGGCAATTTTATCTATCTCATCAATAAATACAATACCACGTTCGGCTTTAGCCACATCATAATCGGCCACCTGTAACAAGCGTGTAAGTATGCTTTCAACATCTTCACCCACGTAACCTGCTTCGGTCAAAACGGTAGCATCTACAATGGCAAGCGGCACGTTTAGCATGCGCGCTATGGTTTTTGCAACCAGGGTTTTACCGGTACCGGTTTGCCCTGCCATTAGTATGTTGCTTTTTTCTATTTCAACCTCGTCGCTGTCTTTTTGCTGCATTAACCTTTTGTAGTGGTTGTATACCGCAACAGATAGTACCTTTTTAGTCTGATCCTGCCCAATAACATACTGGTCAAGGAACGCCCTTATTTCTTTAGGTTTTTTAAGGTCAAAATCTAATGCCGCACCGGTTGCCCCGCTTTGCTTAAGCTCTTCGAGTACAATGCCATGCGCCTGCTCAATACAACGGTCGCAAATGTGCGCGTTAATACCTGCAATTAATAAACTGGTTTCCGGCTTCTTCCTGCCGCAAAAAGAACATTCTAATACTTCTTTAGCCATCTTTTTTATTGTGTTATACCATAACAGGGATGCTTAGTAGCAATCCCTATTAGGTATAACGTAAAATTTTAAATTTATTCTCTTATCAATACCTCATCAATCATTCCGTATTCCTTTGCCTCCTGTGCTTTCATCCAGTAATCACGCTCACTGTCTTTGTGCACTTTCTCGTAGTCCTGGCCGGTATGTTTTGATATGATTTCGTAAAGTTCCTCTTTAAGCTTAAGCATTTCGCGAAGGTTGATCTCCATATCTGTAGCAACACCTTGTGCGCCGCCCGATGGCTGGTGAATCATTACACGCGAATGCGGAAGTGCAGATCGTTTACCGTCTGCTCCTGCACATAATAATACCGCACCCATAGATGCTGCCATACCTGTACAAATTGTAGCCACATCAGGCTTAATGTATTGCATGGTATCATACATACCCAAGCCTGCGTAAACGCTACCACCCGGTGAGTTAATGTATATCTGGATGTCTTTAGATGCATCTGCGCTTTCCAGGAACAATAACTGTGCCTGTACTATGTTAGCAACCTGATCGTCTATACCTGTTCCCAGGAAAATAATCCTGTCCATCATAAGACGCGAAAAAACGTCGATTTGCGCAACGTTCATCTGGCGCTCTTCCATAATGTAAGGTGTAAGGCCTGTAGGCGTTACACGGTTTACAAGCTTATCATAATATAAATTATTTACGCCGTGGTGTTTAGTGGCATATTTTTTAAATTCTTTACCGTAGTCCATAGTCTTTTTAAAATTTTTAGTTTTGTTTAAAAGAAACGAAAAAACGTCAGTCCCGGCGGACTGACGTTCAAATATACTCATTTTTTACGAGATTTATTCTCCGTACATCTCTTTAATAAACTCCTGATACGTAACTTCTTTAGTAGTAAAGGTTACTTTTTCTTTATAGAAATTAAGCATTTTTTCGCTCATAACCTGGTCAGAAAGCCTTTTAACTTCTTCCTGGTTGCCAAGTACACGTGCTACAATACCATCAACATCAGCGTCAGTAGGATCTGCCTGGCCAAATTGCGCCATTTGTTTCCTGATAACATCTTTAGTGTATGATTTTAAATCTTCGAATGTAACCTGTAAGCCACTGCCTGTAACTACTTTGCTTTCTATAAGCTGGTAACGTAAACCTTTTTCAGATCTTGTAAATTCAGCTTCAGCTTCTTCAGGAGTTAATTTCTTTTCGCCCGCATTTTGAAGCCATTTAATAAGGAAAGCCGACGGTAAGTCGAACTTAGTGTTCTCTATTAAAGCCTCTGTAGCATCGTTAAGGAATTTCTGGTCAGCCTGTTGTGCAAATTGCTGCTCAGCATCTTCTTTAATTTTAGCTTTAAGCTCCTCTACAGATGTTACATTGCCTTCACCAAATAGCTTGTCGAATAACTCCTGGTTAAGTTCTGCCGGCTCGGTAGCGTTAATTTCTTCTATAGTAAAGTTTACCTCAGCATCGAAACCGTGAACATCGTCGTGGCTGATTTTAAGGTAATCCATTAATTTATGATCGTCATCAAAAAGGCCTTTAGTAGATAGTGTAACTACATCGCCAACTTTTTTACCTACAAATTTTTCGAAAGTTGCAGCATCAGCAAAAATATCGGCAGATAAAGTTGCAGGGTTGTTAACGCCTTTTTCCTCGTTAGTAAAAGTACCGGCAACATCATCTGTAGCCTTAACTTCATCCTGAGGGATAAGTTTACCGTACTGTTTTTGTATGCGGCCTATTTGCTCATTAAGCATCTCGTCATCTGCAACAATGTTGTAAAGCACAACACCATTAGCCGATGTAAGATCGACGTCAAATTGGGGAGCTAATCCTATTTCGAATTCAAACGTAAAATCTTCAGCATCCCAGTTAAAATCTTCAGTAATTCTTGGTATTGGGTTGCCCAGCATATCAAGTTTTTCTTTAGCTAAATAGCTGTTGAAAGAGGTTTGAAGCAGTTTGTTAACTTCTTCCTGCAATACAGGCTTACCGTATTGTTTTTGTATGTGGCTAACAGGTACGCCGCCTTTCCTGAATCCCGGAAGTGCAGATGTTTTTCTGTAGTTATATAATGCCTTATCTACATTAGTTTTATAATCGTCTTTTGTAATAGTTACTGTTATAACAGCGTTTAATGCATCTACCTGTTCTCTTGTAATATTCATTAGTTCAATTGTTTTTTTGACCATAAAATTATGGACTGCAAAATTAAAGTTTTTTTGCAACCCATACAAGTTTTTAAACTATTGTATTACAATAAGCTTATAATACCCAAACCTTTTTAAAACGCTGCTATTTACCCTGCAGGCTGCTTACTATACTCTGACAAACCGATAGTATAAGGCTAAAGATTAACGCATGAATAAAGTCTACAATTCTAAAGCCATCAATAAGCGCATCGCATATCATTATAATGATAGCATTGATAACTAACAGGAATAATCCAAGCGTAACAATTGAGATAGGTAGCGTAAATAATACCAATAATGGTTTAATGAAAATATTGAGTAGGCCAAGTACTAGGGCCACTATAAGCGCGGTGTAAAAGCTATCTACTGTAACACCAGGCATAAAATTAGCCAGAAGTAGCACAAAAAATGTAGTGAAAAGGATATTGATAAGTGTTTTCATAATGATGAAATTTTGGTATAAAAATAAAAAAAGCACCGGATATACCGATGCTTTTTAGGAGTATTTTATTACAACTTAATTTGATGGTAATACCGTTGCTCCCGGGTAGTAAGCAGGATTAATAGCCGGTAACTTAGCTTTGTAAAAATCATTTATTACTTTAATTACTTCATTAGCTATTAAGGCATAACCTCTTGCATTAGGGTGAACCCCATCTAAAGAGAATAATACTGTGCTTATTGTAGATGTGCTAAAATAATCGGCGGTATAAATAGTACCATCGTTCACTTTAAGGCCGCTTACAAGTTGCGTTAATATCGCATTCATATCGGCAACAGCAATGTTTTTAGAAGCCGCAACCGCTTTTATGCTCGCGTTAAAACTTGTAGTAGCATTGCCAATAGCCTCGATTTCTGTAGGTACTAAAACGTGCTGATCTTGTAACGGGTAGGTAATACCAAATACATTAAACGGTGCCGGTGCATTTGCCGGCGCAGAGCCTATTACAGATCGTGTAGTTAGCAAAATAAGGTCGGCTGGAGTTGCCTGCCTCGCCTGGCCATACGTAGTGCCAATAAATGCAGCAGTTTGTGCCGGCTGGCCTGCTAATAATAATGCTCCTGTAAGCTGGGCAGAATAATCTGTAAGCGCCTCATCTTTAATCAACAATGGGTTAGGTTCGGTTGCAGATAATAAGTTTATCCTGCCGCCCTGGCCGTAGGCCGTAAGTATTTGCTTAACCGGGCCATATAATTGCGCATTAAGCTGCGTAATTGTCGCCGCGCCCACGTTAGCATCGCCTTTGCCAATTGTTGCAGTTGTAAGCGGGTTGTAAGGTACCGTTGTAAAAAACGGGATAGAGGTAATATTAGGCACAGTTGCTACCACACCTTTAGCTCCGCCAGATGTAAGTGTAGTTACAATGGTATTGTAAGCGCTTGCAAATACATTAGGATCTGTAATATCATTACTGCCATACGTAGCAGGGTTAGTGTTGCCGGCCCGGTTTACACCAATACCACCAGACGTCGCGTATGCCAAAACATCGTTAGCACCAATCCAGTTTGTGAAAAATGTTGGGTTAAGCGACATAGCATCGGCCAGTACGGTTGTAGAAGGCGATGTTGCAGTGCGCACAAAGTAAGGGTTAGCTTGTCCTGTAGCTACACCTGCAAGGTTGCCATAGCCGGGCGCCAATAAATGGAACGACTTTGCTGCCGGAACTCCCATATTGTTATAAGCTCTTGCCTGTAGTTTAGAAACTTCTATAGTAGATGTACCTACAATATTTTCGGGGCCGCCGGCACCTGCATCTATAATAAGGCGCGTACCTGTAATGGGCTGCCCGCCTAATAATAATCCGCCAAGGTTGTTAACGTCATCTTCATACGATGGTTGCGTAAACGCGCCACCGCCTACAACCGCAAATTGCTGCGATAAAAGGTTGGGGAAGGAGTACGATTGGCCCACGCGAGATACAGTACCATCCATATAACCGGCAGTTAAAGAGTTACCTACGGCAACATAGGTAGTAAAGTCAGCCTCACCGGCAGAATAATCACCGTTATCTACAGCGTTATCAAATTCCGGCTCGCATGCTGCAAACCCTGCAGCAAGTATTGCTAAGTATATAATTTTATTTTTCATAGTAAAGTATTAAAAGCTATAAGTTACACCAACACCCGGGGAGAACACCACGTTTTTGTACGTTCCGCCAAAAGAGACAGGGTTACCACCTTCTCTATAATGATCGTATGAAGCATCGATCTGGTCGAAATGTAAGTATAGGAACGATGCATCGATACCAAATTTAGGCGTTAACTGATAGGTTAAACCACCTGTAAAGCCCATTGAATCGTTTCTTGGAGTTTCCGGGGCAAAGTAACCATCCTGTACCGGGCTTTCGTCAAAATACCAACCTGCCCTAAAGGCAAATTTGTCGTTTGGCTTAAATTGAGTACCTACTCTAAAGCTGCTTGAGTCTTTATAATTACGTGGGTTGTTAGATGTTGGCGTTGCATTAGCAAAATCAACGGTGAGTGCTTTGTAAACATTCCAATACGCTCTGTTATAGTCAAACGCTACTAACCATTTATTGGTAACCTGTACAGAGAAACCTGCGGTAAGTTCTGCAGGAAGTGGTAGGTCTGCATTAAATTTCGTGTTAGTATAAGTGCCTTGTGCAAAAGCAGGCAGGTCATGAAATGTTGCATTACCATCGCGTGCTTCCATTGTAATTTCAGATCGGTAATTAACACCAATTCTTACTGTTTCAAGAGGGTTAAACATAAAGCCGGCAGTCCATCCCCAAGCGGTTACGCCTTCGGCTTTAATGGTTACATCACTACGATTGCCCTGCTCATCGCTTAGGCTCCTGTCAAGGTTACGGTTAAACTCTACGCTACCCGTTACATATATTGGCCCGCCGCCAATACTAAATTTATCATTTACTTTTATCGATACAGTAGGCTGAACGTAAATAGCCTGAAGGTCGATGTTATTAACAAGGTGCGATCCCTGCCAGTCACGATCCCATTCTACAGCACTACCATACGGCGTATACACTGCCAAACCTACTGTAAGCCAGTCGGTAGCGCGATACGAAGCGTAAACTTCAAACGGTGTCCCTACGTTATCTGTAGATGATTTCCAGTTGAAGGTTTCATTCTGAAACTTAGTTCTTGCAAATAAGGCGTTACCACCCGCCGAAAAGTTAAAGCGGTCTTTTAAAAATGCCGCACCCGCCGGGTTAAAAAACAATACCTCTGCACTGTTTACCACACCCACTCCGGTATGCCCCATAGCAAGTTGTTTCTGCCCCTGCAAGCTCACACGATAGCCTCCTGCAAATGCCGAAGTAGCTGCTAAAGCCATCATAGTTAAGGATAATAGTTTTCTCATAAGTAATAATCAAGTTAGGTTGTCAATTTGATAATCTTTACTTCAAATTTATAATAAATTATCGATTATGCAATAATATCAATTAATTTATTATGCATTCATAATAATTTTTTTCTCATACTTTGCAACTAAATTTCGCGAATATATTATTGAAAGCTATTTATTGCTGATAATTTGTTATGCAAGCATATTATTTTAACTAATTCCGATTGTTTACCCTATGATTTACAGCTGAATATTAATAAAAGCATAAATAAAATTGACACCTCGATATATGGCAGTAATTTTAATTACAAATCAATTTTATGCGCATATTAAAAAAAATCGCTATAGTTTTAGTAAGCCTTTGTGTGCTGCTTGTAATTGCAAACTATGGTGTAAGCTACTATATTTCTGAGAAACTCCCATCTATACTAAAGTCGGAAAAAAGTTTCCCATATCTTATTAATTATAATGACCTTGATGTAAATATCATCAGCGGAAGTTTTACCATGAAGCGTGCAACCTTAGAGCCTAAGGACAGCATTAAAGCCACGGTTAAAAACGGAATTTACGGTGATATAAAATCGGTACAGGTACGCGGACTTAGTTTATGGCAATTGTTTAAGCATAACCGTATTGTGGTAAGCAGTGTTACGCTCGATGCGCCCAACATAATTATGTACCACCGGGATAAAAAATATAACGTAGAAAGCGATATCGAAAAACCTTTTAAACAGGTTGTGCGAACCGGCAGCGTTGAAATTAAAAATGGCAATTTTAAAATGCTCGATGTTAAGGAACATCCGCTTTTAAAAGCTAAAAACATAAATTTTGCGGTTTTTAAAATAAAGCTGGATAGTGCCATTGTTAAAGAAAATGTTCCGGTGCGTTACCGCGATTACCGTTTATCCTGCGATAGTTTATATTACAATGCAGGAGAGCATTATAACCTTACGCTAAACAAAATAAAGTCGACTGATAGTACGCTTACTATCGATAACTTCAGGATGATACCTAAGCAAACCCGTAAGCAATTTGTTGCTATGCTGCCTAAGGAAAAAGACCAGTTTAACCTGCAGGCCGACACTATTAGCATACCTAAACTGGACTGGGGTTTTGTTGATGATAAACTGTATGTACATGCACCCGAAATGATATTGCAAAAAGTACATGCTAACGTATACCGTAGTAAAGTGCCTAAGGATGACCCGAGCCGTAAAAAGCTGTACAGCGAAATGCTGCGATCTATAAAATTTGACCTTAAACTAGATAAGCTACTTTTAATAAACAGCCTTGTGGAGTATGAGGAGCAGATTGACTTTAGCAAACCTGCCGCTAAAGTAATTTTTTCTAAGTTCTATGCTACGGTAAATAAGATCTATAGCCCTATTGCAAAGGCTAAACTGCCTAATACGACTATAGATGTGCAGTGCCTGTTTATGAAATCAGCTCCGCTAAGTGTTAACTGGTCGTTCAATACTTTAGATAAAAGCGATTCGTTTACTATAGTTGGGCGCTTGCAAAACCTGAGCAGTAAATTGGCTAATCCTATATCTAAACCTTTAATGAATGCTACTACCGAAGGTGATTTTAAAGATATCCGATTTACGTTTAATGGTAATAGGGTGCGATCTACCGGAAAATTCGCTATAGAGTATGATGATTTAAAAGTTGGTATTTACAGCAAAGACGGTAAAAAGAAAAATAAAATTATTAGCGCGGTTGCTAACCTTGTAGTTAAAAATGACAGTGATGATAAGGTTAAAAAGGTAAATATTGCCGTAGAGCGCAAGCAGGATAAATCGGTATTCAACTTCCTATGGAATTTTGTAATGGAGGGCTTAAAGCAAACTATTTTACCTAAGATAGTAACGTAGTCTAAATCGTATTTTTTTACTGATTAGCGTAGGTTCAATTTCAATACTGGCTATTAAAAGTTAAATTATGAATTATCAATGCGTCTTTTTAAAGTTGCGTTTTAAAATAATTTACTTTTGATAGTTATTGTTTTGCAATGAAAAAATGTGCCCTCCTGATATTAATACTGTTATCGTTTAAAGCATCTGCGCAAAAAGAAGCCAGCAACTGGTTTTTTGGTCGTGGGGGCGGTATACGTTTTTTAGATGATGGTAGTGTGCAGCCATTACCCGGCAGCAAAATTTACACTAACGAGGGCTGCAGCTCCATGTCAGATAGTAATGGAAACCTGCTTTTTTATACGGATGGTCGCAATGTTTGGGATCGTAACCATGTGCTAATGCCAAACGGCGACTATGTAGCAGGTACCGGTTTATTAGGCGACCCATCGAGCACACAAAGCGCCATAATTGTACCTAAAAAAAATAATCCTGATATTTATTATATTTTCACGGTAGATGAACCCCATAATCTAAATGCATCTGTCTATCCTGACCAGTTTACCGGGTCTTATACCCCTGATGATACTGTGCCCGAAGCGGATGATGGTTTTAATAATGGGTTAAACTATTCTGTGGTCGATTTATCAATAACCGGCACTAACGGAAGTATAGGCGATATCGTAACCCGTAACCTGCCGTTGCGAACATACAACCCTGATAATATAGGCGAGGCCAGTTACAAATGCTCAGAAAAAGTTACTGCTGTAAAAAATAAAAACGGAACAGGCTTTTGGGTAGTTACCCAGTTTACCGATAAGTTTTACTCTTTTTTAGTAACTGGTAATGGCGTTACCGAGACCCCGGTCGTTACACAAATAAATCCGTTAGTGCCTGTAAGCGGTTACAGGCGTAATGCTATTGGTTGCATAAAGGCATCGCCCGATGGCAAGTATATCGCCATTGCCCACGAAGAAATTGGCACTGTAACCGGCGGCGAAGCAGATAATGGAGTTGTATATTTATACAATTTTGATAATGCGACCGGTAAGGTATCTAATCCTGTAATTGTGGTTGATAATATAAATCCGTACGGTGTAGAATTTTCTCCGAAAGCAAAAAAACTTTATGTATCTTATGATACTCCGGGAGAAGGCTTTAGGGGCCAGGTGCATCAATATAATTTACTTAGCGCCGATATTTCTGCATCTGATATTTTAATTTACAAAGGCAATACTGCAACCACGTTACAACTGGGGCCTAACGGTAAAATTTACAGGGCTGTTAATGGCGGAAATAATCTTGATGTTATTAATGACCCTGAAGAAGATGGACTATCATGCAATTACCAGCCCGCAGGAGTATTTTTACAACCCGATATGACGTCTATATTTGGGCTTCCGCCTTTTATAACATCGCTATTTTCTGCAACTATAATAGCAGAAAATTTATGTTTTAACGATGTTGTTTCCTTTAGCCTGGATGTAAACGACGATTTTGATAGCGTTACATGGAATTTTGGTGATGGTACAACATCAACCGAGCGAACTCCTGAGCATCAATATAAAGTTGCGCAAACTTATACTGTTTCCGCAAGTATTGTTCGCGAGGGAGAAACAGAAGTGGTTACAGATGACGTAACCATAGCACCGTTGCCTCAGGATGTTCAGGATGCGGCGTTAGTACAGTGTGGTCTTTCAGATGGGGGAACAGCCCAATTTAACCTTTCGCAGGCTGATGCACAATTTACTGCAGGCGACCCTAATTTAAGCGTTACCTATTTTACTAATGGCACCGATGCTTCAAATAATTTAAATGCAGTTAATGCATTTACCAATACAACTAATCCAGAGGTTATAAATGCAAGGGTTACAAATAAAGCTACCGGATGTTACCGGATATTGCCGCTTACCCTAAGTGTGAATTTTACTGCTGTACCCGCAGTAACTCTTAAACGTTGTGACGATGACGGTACAGAAGACGGCCTGGCATTTTTTGATCTCGCACTTGCTAATGTAGATGGGGGCGGAAATCCAATTTCCTATTACCCTTCAGGTGCAGATGCGTTGCTTGAGCAAAATGAAATCGCGGATATAAATAGATTTGCAAATACTACTCCAAATCAACAAAGTGTATACGCTCGCATAGAAAGCGATAATGCGTGTAGTGGATTGCAGGAAATTATATTGATAGTAAAGCCGCTACCGGATATTGAAGTAATTGATAGTGCTACCGTTTGTGTAAATACAAGAGAGTATATATCTATTAGTGCCGCTACCACTGGCGACCTTAGGGGGTTTGAGTACGTATGGTCTACCGGGGCTACAACACGTGCTATTAGTATTAACGAACCCGGAGTTTACACTGTTGAAATTACAGATATAAGCGATAACGATATTTCATGTAGTAAACTTAGAACGATAACTGTAGCTCCATCTGACGTTGCTATTATTGATGAGGTTATTATAGAAGATCTTCGGGATAATAATACTGTTACCATTAAAACTTCGCCTACCGGTGGGGTAGCAACAACTTATCTATATAGTATAGACCAGCCAAACGGCCCATGGCAGGAGTCGCCGTTCTTTGAAAATGTAACACCCGGTATACATACAGTTTATGTATACGAACCTAATGGTTGCGGGGTTGTAAAACAGCAAATATCGGTGCTTTCTATTCCTAAATACTTTACTCCTAACGGCGATAATAGTCATGACTATTGGCAGGTAAAAGGCATCAACGCTGCTATGTATAACGCGAGCAAAATATATATTTTTGACAGATACGGAAGGCTTGTTGCCGATGTTGACCCTAAAGGCCCGGGTTGGGATGGGCAGTTTAAAGGCCGCCAACTGCCAAGTACCGATTATTGGTACCAGCTTTTATTATCAGATGGCCGAACGGTAAAAGGGCATTTAAGTTTGGTACGATAGTAAACAAAAATCCCCTGCATTACGGCCGGGGATTTTTTATTTAATAATACATTTACACTGATGCCATATCATGGTGTACCATTTTTTCTTCAATGGCATCCCAAAGGCCTATTCTTTTTTCAAGAGCCTGTCGCGATATGTCTTCAACTTCTTTCCATTTTTGGGCATCGCCTTCGCAAAGCTCCACCACCATTTGCATTGCCATAGGGCCATGCTCATCGGCATCAAGCTCAATATGTCGTTCAAAGTAGTAAATCAATTTGCTTAAATCAGCTTCCGGAAAATTCTCCTGAAAGTTTCGCAATATCTCAGTAAACATACCCGGTATCAAATCTTCACGGCCAAAAGTAAAGGCGGCAGCAATTTCATGAGGTTTACCTTCTTCAATCACCCTAAAGGTAAAATCTAAAAAGGCTTTAATATCTTCATGCAGCCTGCTTTGCTTAATCGATACAAAAATGTTTTGCGTGGTTATAACATCTTCTAAAAACGCTTCAATAGCATTCGTGTCGGCCCCGCTTGCATTCATTGCATCTACATACATTTCAAAATGGCTTTGGCGGTTGCCATCAATATTAATATCCGTTTCTTCAGCCAATACAATTTCGTTAATAAGATATCGTATCTCCGGGTTGCCCACAGGCATCCACGGCACAGATGTGCAGGTAAGTTTAGATTGTAATGCTTTTAAAAGTGACATAAAATCCCAAACGGCATACACATGCCCTTCAAGAAAATGCCTTAAATCATCTATAGTTTTTACCCTGCCGTATAATGAGTGTTGCAACAACTGCTCCCGTTGGGGGGTAAGGAGGCTGTTAATAGTAGCTGTATCCATAGCGCTATTTTTTTTACAAATTTAAGAAAGCTCAACTCCAATATGAAGTTTAACTGTTGATTTTATCAATACAATAACAATGCCTGTTTTTAATTTTTAATTCAACAGTAATATTTTAGTATACCATCATTAAAATAATATACGATTTAAAAGATCATTAGGTTCAATTTTAGCACAGTACGGAAAAATATATATCTTTATTGTCAACAATTCAGTTATGCCACCACTTGTTTACATATTTGCGTCGACCTCTATAGTATTCACTACGGCAATTTTTGGTTTGCTTATAAATAACTACATCAAAAAGAAATTATTTTATGAAAAATTGAGGCACATGGATTTTGTAAACAGTGATCGTGTTAACAAACTACTCGGTATTGTTTTACTGAAAAAGCTAATACTGAAATCTTTTTGGAGTAAATTAAACCCTACACTTAAGCTTACTTCAACAACCGATAGTACGCGCCTAATTGCTCTTTATAACGAAATGGTTAATGCAGAAGTTAGCCATCTTATTGGTTTCGTAATAACCCTATTTATTATTGTGGGGAGCTATTTTGCAGACTTTCATAAAGGCATAATTGTGCCACTATTCGTTGCCAATATTATATTCCATTTATATCCTGCATTATTACAGCAATATAACAAACGTAGATTGCGCAGACTGATAAACATTTACGCAAAGAAATAGGATATAGAAATAGAAAAGCGCCACCGGTTACGGTAACGCTTATATAAATTTTCAGAACAATATATTATTTAAAAGCTGCCAGTCCGGTAACATCCATACCTGTAATTAGCAGGTGGATATCGTGTGTGCCTTCATAAGTAACAACGCTTTCAAGGTTCATCATATGGCGCATAATAGGGTATTCGCCGGTTATGCCCATACCGCCAAGCATTTGCCTTGCATCGCGCGCAATGGTTAACGCCATATCTACATTATTGCGTTTAGCCATAGATATTTGTGCCGATGTAGCCTTGCCTTCGTTACGTAAAACACCCAGCCTCCAGGTAAGAAGTTGTGCCTTGGTAATTTCGGTAATCATCTCTGCTAATTTTTTTTGCTGAAGCTGGGTTGCCCCAATAGGCTTATCAAACTGTATGCGCTCTTTACTATATCGAAGTGCTGCATCGTAGCAATCCATAGCCGCTCCAATGGCACCCCAGGCAATACCATATCGTGCTGAATCTAAACAGCCCAGCGGTGCACCAAGCCCTGATTTATTAGGGAGTAAATTTTCTTTAGGAACTTTTACATTATCAAAAATAAGTTCGCCGGTGGCAGATGCCCTAAGCGACCATTTATTATGAGTTTCCGGCGTTGTAAAACCTTCCATGCCACGCTCTACAATAAGGCCATGTATGCGGCCGGTTTCATCTTTAGCCCAAACTAGAGCAATGTCTGCAAAAGGTGCATTGCTAATCCACATTTTGGCTCCGTTAAGCTGGTAGTGGTCGCCTTTGTCTTTAAAATTGGTAGTCATCCCGCTTGGGTTAGACCCGTGATCTGGTTCTGTGAGTCCGAAACAACCAATAAATTCACCTGATGCTAACTTCGGAAGGTACCTCATGCGTTGTTCTTCGTTACCGTATTTCCAGATAGGATACATTACTAACGATGATTGTACCGATGCGGTAGACCGCACACCGCTATCACCCCGCTCAATTTCCTGCATTATAAGCCCGTACGATATTTGGTCGAGGCCTGCACCACCGTATTGCTCCGGTATATAAGGGCCAAAGGCACCTATATCGGCAAGCCCTTTGATAATCTGTTTTGGAAACTCTGCTTTTTGGGCGTATTCTTCTATAATAGGCGATACTTCGCGCTTAACCCATTCGCGGGCGGCATCGCGCACCATCTTATGTTCTTCGGTTAAAAGGTCGTCTAAAAGGTAGTAATCAGGAGCCTGGAATAGATCGGGTTTCATGTTTAATTTGTTTTGACTTAAACAAATGTAAACAGAATTCTAACAATTTGACAATGAAAAGTTGTGATATTTATTAAAAATGAAATTATATGCTATAAGTGATAATTTATAGGCCGGCTATTTATATCCTGAAGCAGGTTTCTAATTTCGGAAAGATCTTTTATATGTTCCTCAAAAATTTTATCGATACTAACACTTCCGCCACTTACTACAGTTTGCTTTTTAGTACTGAAAAGATCCGAGGGATCAATCTCAAGACACTTGCAAATTTTGAAAAGGTTATTTAGGGTTAAGTGTGTTTGCCCTTTCTCTATTTTAGCATAAGAGCTTTGTGTCATTCCAAGATAATCGGCAAGGTTTTCCTGAGATAATTTTTTCTTGACTCTTGCTTTTCGCAGCGTATCTAAAATGGTTTTAAGCATGGCATCTTTTTTAAGTATTCGTGATTTAATTGATGCCTCAAAACTAGCGGTAACAATCCTGCCACACAACTGTATATAGATGCAATTCCTGAATTGCGGATTCATGTTGTTAAATACCAATACATCAAAATGTAGTTATGGTTTTGATATTTAGATCGATAGCTTATTTGTAAGTACGTCAGGACCACAAATGAATATATATTTTTGAAGGATGCTTACGATAGTCAAAATCCGACTTATTTAGTCATTATAGCAATTGTAGATGTGCTGTAAACACGCTAATATTGCTGTAATACAAATAACCAACCATATAGTTAGTAGAGAGGGGTAGCCGGAGCTAAGCAGTAATAATCAACCAACCAAGTTATATATTACTCTACATGCCATACAGCAATCACCAGGTAAATTCAGGTTGCCCCTTCTATTTTATTACTGTAACGAGTTGAGTCAACTCAATTACATCTTTAAATAAAAATCTTTTGTTAGATTTATATACTCAGGCGTATATTGATGGCGGGCGGTTTCAATAATAAGTTCGTCTACAACAACCTCATTATTTTCTTCCCAGTTAAAAGCCAGTAAGCTTCGTTTAATTTCAGATGTTGGTGTACCTTTTACGCGTGTTGCTTTTAATAAATGCAGACCTTCTTCGTTTGCTAACGCTATAAACTTTGCCTCTTCCTTGTAAGGTATTATTACGCAAAGTATTCCAAATTCAGATAACAACATTCCCGCAGCTTCAACTAAATCTTCAAACGGCAATGCTTCGCTAAATCGAGCTGTATCCCGTTGCTCATCTCCGCTGGTGTAATCTTCGGTATAAAAAGGGGGATTGCTAACAATAAGGTCATACTCATCTTCCGGTTCTTCCATAAATTCATCAAGGCCGGCATGGTAACAAAATAGCCGGTCAGACCATGGTGAATTTTCAAAATTATCAACAGCCTGTTCGTAAGCATCGCCATCAATTTCTAAAGCGTCAATTTGTTCGGCGCCACTGCGCTGCGCGAGCATTAAAGCAATTAATCCGGTACCGGCACCAATATCTAAAATAGAGTAGGGGTGCGAGGGTATAGGTGCCCATGCGCCCAGCAATACACCGTCGGTACCTACTTTCATAGCAGCTTTATCCTGCTGAATAGTAAATTGCTTGAACTGAAACATTAGATTGGCGGATGGTTAGAATTTGGATTGTTAGATAATAGACTTAAGATAATAGATAATACATTTTAGACTTGAGGCGATAGATAGCAAATTGCTATACATACTCAACTTTAAAAAAACTTGAAACCTTAAACTTGAAACAGTTTTAAGAATTAAGATAAAGGTCTACCAAACCTTCCGGAGTATCAAGGATAATTTTCTTATTATCGCGGTCTACCTTAACAATAAAATGGTCTATCATAGGTATTAATATCTCTATCTCGCCTTTTTTAATTTCAAAAAGGGCTTGGGCAGAGGTATCATTAACGCCTACAATTTCGCCTATATAGCCTAAACGCTGGTCTTCGGCTGTAAAGCCAATAATTTCGTGAAAGTAAAATTTGTCGCCTTCAAGTTTTGGCAACATGGTAAGGGGTAAGTAAACATCGCAGCCTAAAATTCTTTCGGCAGCTTCTTCGTCCTCTACATCTTCAAAACGAATTCGTAAAAATTCATTTTTATGCAGCGAACTTGATTGAATAAAAAAAGGAACCAGGTGTTTGTGTAATTCCACAAACACCGATTCCAAATTTTCGTAGAGTCCCGGGTCATCCGTATCCAGCCAGGCCAGAACTTCTCCCTTATAACTAAATTTTTTGGCGATTTTACCTAAATAGAAACAATCTTCTTTACGCATGCGCCAATAAAATTATGCTTGGGTTTCTTCTGTGTTTTCGTCAGCCGTTTCTTCTGTAGCTTCTTCAGCAGCAGGAGCATTTGCAGCAGCAAGGTCAGCCTCAGCTTGTTTTGCAGCAGCAATACGGTCAGCGTTTACTTTTTTCTCAACTTCAAGAGCTTTCGTTCTTGCGTCTGCTTTAGCGTCAGAAAGTGTACCTTTCTTAGCATCTACCTTACCGGTTTTTTCTTCTAACCAAGTTGCTAATTTAGCATCAGCCTGATCTTGGGTTAAAGCACCTTTACGCACACCACCATCAAGGTGATGTTTAAGTAAAACACCTTTGTAAGATAGGATAGCCTTTGCAGTATCAGTAGGCTGTGCACCATCATGTAGCCACTTTACAGCGCTATCAAGGTTTAAGTCTATTGTTGCAGGGTTAGTGTTTGGGTTGTAAGTTCCTAATTTTTCAAGAAATTTACCATCCCTTTTAGAGCGAGCATCTGCTGCTACTACCCAGTAAAAAGGTTTTCCTTTTTTACCGTGTCTTTGTAATCTGATTTTTACAGGCATCTTTTTAAGATATTGTGGGGTTCCCGACCCCTGATTAATTGAGCGTGCAAATATATAAAAGATTATTATACAAATATTGTAAATCGCTAAATTTATGATTTTTCCTGAACTACATTCTCCAAATTATTAAATTTTGTTGTGATTTATTTCTTTTTGATTAGGATATATTCCATAAAAAACTATTTTTGTCGTTGTAAAATTGGAGTTACCCTTCTAACTATATAATAATGAAAAAATTTTTGTCACTTTTAGTGTTGCTGACTGTTTTTACTTCATGCGAAGACGATGTGAAATTTAACACCCCGGCTGTACAGGGACTTAAAGATAATGAGTTATGGAAAGCAAATAAATTCACGGCAATAATAGGGACAGATAACTCACTTACAGTCACGGCTTCTAACGGTATAGAAACAGTTGTTTTAAAAACTGCAAGTTTTAGTGCAGGCACCTATATATTAGGTGCAGATGAGGTTAATAAAGCATCATACACGTTAGCGGCAGATGGTATAGAAGAAAATTACCAGACAGGATCTAACTTAGGAAGCGGACAAATAGTTATAAGCGATAAGCTTACAGAGACTGATATTAACAAAGGTTTTATTACTGGTACATTTAGCTTTAACGGAGTGAATGATGCGGGCGATATTGTTTATTTTCAGGAAGGATACTTTTACAAAGTGAAAGTTATAAATGGTGGAGAGCAATAATTTACATCATTGATACGGTTTTAAATCGTTTAAGTGGTTTAGTATTAAAGTTTTATTAAATAAACTTTAAATAGTAGGTTTTAATTTAAATAAGACTACATTTGTACGTAACTGATTGAATAACTATAATTAACAATTATATGCGTGCAGTCAGCGTATCAGAACAATAATTAAATTTAGAATTTTTATGAATATTTTCGTTGGTAGCCTTCCGTTCAGCTTGGGCGAGGCAGATTTAAGAGAGTCTTTTGAGGCTTATGGACCAGTTGATTCTGTAAAGATAATTACAGATAAAATTACTGGTAGAAGTAAAGGGTTTGGTTTTGTTGAAATGACAAACGATGACGAAGGCCAAAAGGCTATTGATGAGCTGAATGGAGCTACTGTTCAAGGTAGGGCTATTGTAGTTAACAAATCAGAACCACGTCCGGAAGGCGAAAGAAGAAGCTTTGGTGGCAACAGCCGTCCAGGTGGAAACAGTGGTGGTGGCGGATACAACCGTGACAGCCGCTCAGGTGGTAACAGCGGTGGTGGCGGATACAACCGTGACAGCCGTGGTGGTGGTAACAGTGGCGGCGGTGATTACAACCGTGGTGGCCGTTACTAATTAAACGACACAGAGAAAATTATTATCCTATAGATATATATTTATACCGGCTGCATTCGCAGCCGGTTTTTTTATGCCTTCTCATTAATTAAAGTATTGTTTTGCGTCATTGATTTTCATGTTAACACGGTTCGGTTTTTGTTTATAAATATTTAAACTCCCTATTTTTAAAAACCGTATTTTTGGGTTGTTGCCTTTTTTAGGCTGCACTCTTGTTAACTTGCTTAAAATCCATTAGTTGGTATGTACCTGATATTTGACACTGAAACAACCGGATTACCAAAACGCTGGGATGCCCCTGTTACCGATACTGATAACTGGCCGCGCTGTATACAAATAGCATGGCAGCTGCACGATAGTATGGGCAGGCTTATAGAGCACCAGGATTATATAGTGCGCCCGGACGGGTTTAATATACCTTATGATGCAGAGCGTATTCACGGCATCTCTACAGACCTAGCCCTGGAGCAGGGAATATCGCTTGCCGAAGCATTAGAGAAATTCAACATTGTCCTTTCTAAATCTAAATTTATTGTTGGCCAGAATGTTGGTTTCGATGTCAACATTATGGGCAGCGAATTTCATCGTCATGGGTTAGAAACTCCGCTTGCGGCAATGAAGGTTCTGGATACCTGTACAGAGCTAACTGCCGAAATGATTAAGATTCCCGGTGGTCGTGGTGGCAAATTTAAATTGCCTACGCTTACAGAGCTGCACCAATATCTTTTTAACGAACCTTTTTCTGAAGCACACAACGCTACTGCCGATGTTGAGGCAACTACGCGTTGCTTTTTAGAGCTTGTAAAAAGGGAGGCCTATACACATAGCGAGCTGGAGGTGTACCCTGAATATTTTCATGATTTCAGGATTACTAATCCTCAGCCTATCCAACTTATAGGGTTAAGGCACATTAACCTAAAACAGGCATCTGAAGAAGTTCGTAAGCGCTTAGAGAAACTAAAAAGTGCTGAGGAAGTTCAGTACAAAGCTCCGGCGGTTAGTCAAAACCTGGCCGATGTCGACTTTGTACATTTGCACAACCACACTCAGTTCTCTGTATTGCAGTCTACCATATCTGTACCTAACCTGGTTAAGGCCGCTGCTAAATATAAAATGGCTGCTGTTGCCATGACCGATCATGCAAACATGATGGGGGCTTTCCATTTTGTAAGCAGCGTTATGAATCATAACAAAGCTGCTGAAGCAAAAAATAAAGCCGATATAGAAAATGGTATAGAGCCCACAGAGTTTATTATGAAGCCCATTGTGGGGTGCGAATTTTTTGTATGCGAAAATCATAAAGACAAGTCACGTAAAGATAATGGCTATCAAATTGTTATACTTGCCAAGAACAAAAAGGGCTATCACAATTTGGCTAAAATGTCGTCTATAGCTTATACGGCGGGTTTTTACTACGTACCGCGTATTGATAGAAACATCATTGAACAATATAAAGAAGACCTTATTGTATTATCGGGTAACCTGTATGGCGAAGTGCCTAACAAGGTGCTTAACATGGGTGAGAACCAGGCAGAGGAAGCTTTGTTATGGTGGCATACGCAGTTTGGCGATGATTTTTATATTGAACTAATGCGCCATGGCCAGGAAGATGAAGACCGTGTAAACGAAACACTGATTAAACTGGCACGCAAAAATAATGTAAAGCTGGTTGCTACTAATAACACGTATTATGTTGATGAAGCCGACTCGCATGCACACGATATTTTATTGTGTGTAAAAGATGGTGAAAAGCTGGCAACACCTAAAGGCCGCGGTCGTGGTTTTAGATACGGGCTCCCTAATAACGAATATTATTTTAAGAGCGGCGATGCCATGAAGGAGATCTTTAAGGACGTGCCTGAGGCTATTATAAATGTACAGGAAATTGTAGATAAGGTAGAACCTTACTCATTATACCGTGATGTACTACTGCCGAAATTTGATATTCCGGAGCAGTTTTTGGTTGCCGAAGATGAGCAGGATGGTGGCAAGCGTGGCGAGAACGAATTTTTGCGTCACCTTACTTATGTGGGTGCCGAAAAACGTTACGGAGTTATTACTGATGACATCAGGGAGCGTTTGGATTTTGAATTACAAACAATTAAAAATAGTGGTTATCCCGGGTACTTTTTGATCGTTCAGGATTTTATTGCTGAAGCCCGACGTATGGGGGTCGCCGTGGGACCCGGAAGGGGATCTGCTGCTGGTAGTGCTGTGGCCTATTGCCTCTGGATTACCAACATTGACCCCATTAAGTACGATTTGCTTTTTGAGCGTTTCCTTAATCCTGACCGTGTATCGATGCCCGATATTGATATTGATTTTGATGATGAAGGCCGTAGCAGCGTAATGGATTATGTTATCAATAAATATGGGTCGAGCCAGGTAGCGCAAATTATTACCTATGGTACCATGGCAGCAAAATCGTCAATACGAGATACTGCACGTGTGCTCGATTTACCATTGTTTGAAGCGGATAAAATAGCCAAGCTTATCCCTAACCTTAAGCTTGCAAAAATATTTAGTTTAGATCCTGCCGCGTTAAAAGGAGCTATGCGATCTGAAGAGTATGAAAAAGTTGTAGAGCTTATTGCTATGGCCGGCGGTTCCGATCTTACAGGCGAAACCATTCAACAGGCAAAAGTGCTCGAAGGCTCGTTGCGTAATACAGGCATCCACGCATGTGGTGTTATTATTACGCCAAGCGATATTACCAATTTCGTTCCGGTTGCGTTAGCTAAAGATTCAGACCTATACGTTACCCAGTTTGATAACTCGGTTGTGGAAAGTGCCGGACTTCTTAAAATGGACTTCCTGGGGTTAAAAACATTAACCCTTATTAAAGATACCGTTAAGCTGGTAAAATATAAAAGGAACATTGACCTTGAACCCGAAGAATTCCCAATAGATGATGTTAAAACATACGAGCTTTTCCAGAGGGGAGAAACGGTAGGGGTGTTCCAATATGAGTCGCCCGGTATGCAAAAGTACATGAAGGACTTAAAACCTACAGTATTTGCCGACCTTATTGCCATGAATGCTTTGTATCGACCGGGTCCGTTGGAATACATACCTAGTTTTGTTCGACGTAAAAACGGCGAAGAGCCTATACAGTACGACCTTGATGCCTGCGAAGAATACTTAAAGGAAACTTACGGTATTACCGTTTACCAGGAACAGGTGATGCTTCTGTCGCAAAAACTGGCGGGGTTTACCAAGGGTGAGGCCGACGTTTTGCGTAAAGCAATGGGTAAAAAGCAAAAGGACGTACTCGATAAAATGAAGCCCAGGTTTGTTACTCAAGCTGCTGAGAAAGGCCATGACCCTAAAACACTGGAGAAAATTTGGAAAGACTGGGAGGCTTTTGCGAGCTACGCCTTTAATAAAAGCCACTCTACCTGCTATGCGTGGGTGGCCTACCAAACCGCTTATTTAAAAGCACATTACCCTGCCGAATATATGGCGGCGGTACTGAGTAATAATATGAACGATATTAAGCAGGTTACCTTTTTTATGGAAGAGTGTAAGCGTATGGGCTTAGAAGTTTTAGGCCCCGATGTTAATGAGTCGTTCTATAAATTTACGGTTAATGATAATAATGCCGTTCGTTTTGGTATGGGCGCTGTAAAAGGTGTAGGTTCCGGCGCGGTTGCGACAATCGTAGAAAATAGAAAAACAGGCCGTTACAAGTCGATTTTCGATTTGGCTAAACGACTTGATTTACGCGCGGCTAACAAAAAAGCATTCGAAAACCTTGCGCTTGCCGGTGGTTTCGATTGTTTTAACGAAACGCATCGTGCGCAGTATTTTCATGTAGATAGTAGCGAGAATATAACCTTTTTAGAGAAGGCTATTCGCTATGGGTCGAAGTTTCAGGAGAATGAAAACTCATCGCAGGTAAGTCTTTTTGGCGAAGCGAGCGAAGTGCAAATTCCGGAACCTGTTGTACCACCTTGTGAGGAATGGAGCACTATGGAAAAACTGGCACGCGAAAAAGAGGTGGTAGGTATTTACATATCTGGTCATCCGTTAGATGATTATAAGTTTGAAATAAAATATTTCTGTAATGCCAAGCTTGAAGCACTTAAAAGCCTGGAGCAGCATGTAAATAAAAACCTAAGTTTTGGTGGTATCATATCAAATGTGCAGCACCGTGTGGCTAAAAACGGCAAGGGTTGGGCATCGTTTATGTTGGAAGGGTATGATGAAAGCCACGAGTTCAGGATATATGGCGAAGAGTATCTTAAATTCAGGCATTTCCTGATTGGGAACAACTTTACGTTTATGCGGGTTATGGTTCGCGAGGGCTGGACAAACCAGGAAGGTAAAAAAGGCGAACCCCGCTTACAGTTTGTCGCCATACAGTACCTGCAGGATGTGCTTATAACTTTTGCTAAAAAGCTTATTATACAGTTCAATATCGCCGATTTGCAGGAGCATTTAATTACCAGCCTCTACCAGTTGTTCAATGATAACCGTGGCGATAACCAGGTTACGTTCGAGGTGATGGAAATTGAAAAGATCAGGAAACAGGTAGCGCTTGCCGCAGAAACTCCTATTAAGGAAATTACAGATGATGAAGGAGAAAATGAATTTGAAGAAGTAACTATAGGTGAGGATATTTTGACTGATGTAGATGATGTTCAGGTTAAGACAAAGCTTACCATGCCAAGTAGAAAACTCAAAATAAAAATATCTAATGAGCTGTTGCAGGAGCTTGAAAAACTGCAAATTAACTTTAAACTTAATTAATTTGTATTAGTTTTAGCTATAAGCACATAACTAAAAGCAATAGGTTTAACGTATCATTTAGATTATAATGCTTAATTTTGTTACATCAAATACTAATATAAAATATACAAGATAATGGCACAAGCAATAACAGATGCTACTTTTGAAGAGCTAGTATTAAAATCAGACAAACCAGTTTTAGTTGACTTTTGGGCAGCATGGTGCGGACCTTGCCGTATGGTAGGGCCAATCATTGAAGAAATAGGTCAGGAATATGAAGGTAAAGCTGTTGTAGGTAAAGTAGACGTAGATGCTAACCAGGAGTTTGCTGCTAAATACGGTATAAGGAACATTCCTACTGTATTGGTTTTCCAAAACGGAGAAGTAGTAGGTCGCCAGGTAGGTGTTGCTCCTAAAAAGACATATACCGACTCTATTGACGCTTTATTAGCATAAGCTTCGGCTTTTAAATATACAGTAAAGCCCCAGCGTAAGTTGGGGCTTTTTGTTTTTGTATCGATTATGTATAGCTCATTCATTGCGAGGCATGAAGCAATCTTAGAACAATTAGATTGCCGCGGTTACGCCTCCCTCGAAATTACCTAGCTTTACGGAGTAAATATTAGACTAACAAGTTTAATAATTAACTTTTCAATAGGCAAGTGTGCGCCTAGTGGCTGCTTCATAAAAACATCATGCATCCGCGTTATTTATTTCAAATTACTTACTTTTGAGATATGAAGATTGAAACCCAGCTAGAAAAAATATCAGGTTTTAAAAACCTCGAATTACTGGCTAACCAAATTGTGGAAGGCTTTATATCGGGTATGCATAAAAGTCCCTTTCATGGCTTTTCTGCGGAATTTGCCGAGCATAAGGTTTACAATGCCGGTGATACAACAAAAAACATAGACTGGAAACTCTACGCACGAACCGACAGATTGTACTCTAAACGCTATGAGGAAGAAACTAATTTGCGGTGCCATATCATTATCGATAATTCGTCGTCGATGCATTATCCTAAGCTTAAAGACGGGCAAAACTTTTACGAGAATAAAATAGGTTTCTCTGTACTGGCTTCGGCAGTGTTGATGGATTTGCTTAAACGCCAGCGTGATGCAGCAGGGTTAAGTGTTTATAGTGATACCTACGAATATTATGCGGCCGAAAAAGGTAGCGGCCGACACCACCGTATGCTTATTGATAAGCTAGAAGGGGTGCTCACTACGCCTAAAGAAACTAAGGCAACAGATACTACTACTTTTTTGCACCAGATAGCGCAGAAAATGCACCGCCGCTCGATGATTATACTGTTTACAGATATGTTTCAGCCTGGTAATGATGAGGCTCTGTTTGATGCCCTTCAGCATTTAAAGCACGACAAGCATAAGGTGGTATTGTTTCATGTAATTGATAAAAAAACAGAGCAGGCGTTCGACTTTGATAATACTCCGCGTAAGTTTATAGACCTTGAAACGGGGGAGCAGGTAAACCTATATGCCGAAAATGTAAAGGAAGCGTATGAAAAAAGTGTGGATGCTTACTTTAAAAAAGTAGCCGAAACCTGCATTCAGTATAAAATTAAGTATGTTCCGGTAGCTGTAGATGAAAAATTTGAAAAAATATTAACTACCTATTTGGTTGAAAAACAAAAGTTTGGGTAAACTAAGCAAAAATATTTACGCAAATGTTGTAAAAACGTTTGGAGAAGTCAAAATGTGTTGTATATTTGCAACCGCAATAAAGCACAGGTTTGGTAGTTCAGTTGGTTAGAATACGTGCCTGTCACGCACGGGGTCGCGGGTTCGAGTCCCGTCCAGACCGCTTAAATTGGGAAAAGTCACGTTAACAGCGTGACTTTTTTGCCCCAATAGGTTTTTTAAATAAAAACCCTTAACGTAGTTGTGTTGTTTATGCCACGAGAGTGGTAGGTTTAGTAGTTAGACCAATGAAAAGCTTTCCATTTGTTTGGAGGGCTTTTTTGATTTATATGCAATTGGAAGTATCGATTTAATACGAAATTTAATTTCATCATTTTCCGCCAGTTCTGTAATTCAATGTGTTATAAATAAGTTTAAAATCTTTTACTTTTTACTGCTAAAAATTGCTTCAAATGTAAAAAGTAATACTATATTTGCACTCGCAATAAAGCACTGGTTTGGTAGTTCAGTTGGTTAGAATACGTGCCTGTCACGCACGGGGTCGCGGGTTCGAGTCCCGTCCAGACCGCTTTTGTAAAGAAGAAGCCTTTCGTAATGAAAGGCTTTTTTTATGGTAAATGTTGGGGAGTTAGTCTATATGAAGATTATGGGCTCGTTTCTTAGAACTAAACTCCTGTAGTAAACACGCTATAACTTGCTATTGCTATTCTTCATTAATATCAAGATTACTTTGCTGTATTACGTACAGTGGGCGGTTTAGTACATTTTTATTGATACGGCTTATGTATTGCCCTATAATACCTACTGATATAAGTTGTATGCCGCCTATAAACATAGAGCTTATTATAAGCGACGTCCACCCTGTAATGGTTTGCCTAAGTACAAAATGCGAAAATATTGCATACAGTATAACTGTAAATGATAACGCACTTATAGCAAAGCCTGTTTTTGTAACAAAACTAAGGGGCTTGTCGCTAAAGCCGGTAATACCATCCATGGCGAAGCTTAGCATCTTGCCGAGTGTATAGCCAGTTTTGCCGTATTTGCGCTTATCGCGGTTAAAGTATACAGCCGTCTGGTTAAAGCCCAGCCATGCAATCTGTCCACGCAAAAACTTGTTCTTTTCTGGCATTACTTTAAGGTATTGCACAATTTTTCGGTCTATCAGCCTAAAGTCGCCCGTATCTATAGGTATGTCTATCGATGTTATTTTGCGCAGCGTAAGATAAAATAACCTGGCCGTGGTCTTTTTAAAAAGTGTTTCCCCTTCCCGGTGCTGCCTGCGGCCATATACCACCTCAAATCCTTCCTTATGCTTTTTATAAAGTTCAGGTATAAGTTCCGGCGGATCCTGCAAGTCGCCATCTATAATTACTACACACTTGCCGTTAGTATTATCTATGCCTGCGGTTACGGCAATCTGGTGACCAAAGTTGCGGCTAAAATTAATGTAAAACATATTAGGGTCGGCCTCCGCAAGCCGCATTAGCTGTAGCATTGATGCATCCTTGCTTCCGTCATTTACAAAAATAAGCTCATAATTGTCACTTACCAGCCTTACGGCATCAGTAAGCCTTTTATGCAGTTCTGGCAGTATTTGTTCTTCGTTGTATATGGGTATTACTACCGAAATATCTTTTAACATGTGCTTAGGGTACAAATTATTTGACGTTAAAATTAATTAATTTAAACCAGTCGCAGTAATCTTCGTTCTTGCCATGATCTACTATCAGGGTAACCGAAGTTTTACCGGCTACATCAAGCGTGATTTTTTCGTCTGCACGGTGGGTTATGTATTTTTTATCTATCTGTTTGCCATCGGCCAGTATAGTTAAGTAAACCTCTCCATCCTTTTCCGGATTGCAGTCGTGCAGGAGCGATTCCTTATTGATGAATGTTGCCGTAAAAGTCATTGTTTTTTCTCTGGAGTCTATGGTATAGGTAATGCAGGTTGGCCTGTCGGAACCCGGTGACATATCTATGCTATTATTGTCAGCAAAATTAACATTGCCAAAATTATCACCGTTAATGGCTTCAGCAAGTTTCATCATATTGGTATAGCCGTTGTACATGTTTGGGTAATCCGGGTAGGCACTTTTAAAGTAATCTAAAATAGTGGTAATCTCATCATTGCTATAACCAACTGTCTTTTTTAATACTACAGCAACAGCACCATCCCGCAGCGTATAGCGGGCAACCTCTGTATAATGGTTTTTTAGGTTACCGGATATTATCTCACGGTTAAAGTAAGCAATCAGTTTTTGGTTATCTTCACCCAAGTGTACCTGCGGCGTTAATGTTGTAACCACATAGTTAGAAAGAAATAGCCTGTTCGGGAAAGCGTCGCGCTTATCTACGTGTTGGGTGCCCTGAAGTTTAAAGATGGGGTCGTCTAGTTTAGGAAGGCGTATGTTGCGCAGTATATCGTCGCTTAAGGCGCTGCCACTGGCCAGGCAGTACACAATGTTGCCGTCCTGCTGTAGCGTGCTTACGCGGTCTGCAAGCGATGCAAGGTTCATGTAATCGGTACGGTTCTCTGCTTTACCCATAATGCCAGAAAAAACATAAGAGTTTTCAATATAAGAATTTTTGCTAAATACAAAATAATTGTTTGCTAAGAGCAACACAAATATCCCCGTAAGTACATACCTATATCTGCTAAGGTACAGTACCCCGCGTGCAAAAAATAGTATAATAAATGGCACCAAGAGGTAGTTGTGCTGGTAACCGCCAAAATCGTTAATTCGCGTAAAAAGCATTACAATTACCAATGTGCTTATAATAAGAAACAGTGTAAAGTTTTTCTCTCTCTTTACCGAAAGTAGCAGCCCTGCTGCAGCGGTTACAACTATAAAACCGCCAAAAAACGTAAGCAGCCCATTTAACTGGTGCAACCCGGAATGTCCACGATAACCTGAGTAGATATCGCGGTAGTCTTTAAGTACTGACATTTCGAAAAACGGGTAAAAGAATACCAACATTATTATAACCGGAATAATACCGGCTATAAACAGGTTTATGGTAACAGCCACCATTGGCTTATAGTCTTTTTGCTGTATCGCGCGAATGGTGTTAGTTAAAAATACTGCCACATAAAATGCCACAAACCAGAAAGCATACCATCGCCTTGAAAATATAAGCAGTAAGAGCAAAAGGCCCGAAATGGCTGCCTGTTTATACTGAATTGTCCTAAAATAATCTGAACGAACCAGTACACACAATATTATAGCAATGTACATGAGTCCCACCATATCTATAAAGCCAAAACGTAGCGGTATAAGGCATGGTGTAAATAATAATATAAACAAAGGCAGTATTGGCTTAAGCCTGTTATTAACCCCGGGTGTTGCTAAAAAAATGGTGTTAGAGATAACCAGTGCAAACGGCAGGTAATATATAAAATAAATCGAAAAGACGTATTCATTAAAATTGAGCCCCAGCAGTGTGTTTACCGGCCCCAGCAATATATTTGGCGTGCTGTTATACTCTTCGTAGTTTACTGAACGTATAATATCCCAAATGGTTTTTATAGGATGTTCTGCAAAGTGGTTTGTACACTCTATAGATTTTACCCAATAGGCAGAATAATCCCACATATAAATGTTTTGCTCTCCCCTAAGCAGGTATAACAGCATAAAGCCCGGCAGCAGGAGGCAGATGCCATAAGCAATGTTATATATTTTTTCATCAGCCTTAAAAAGACTTTTCAGTAGCTCTTTACTATAGTTGTAGATAATGTAGGTGTAGCTTAAAAATAACAGAATGTAAATTAGTATAGGTAAAAGCTTCATTGATTGGTGTTTTATCAGCGGTAAAACTAAACAAATTTCCGGTGTTGTTAATACGACAGTGTTAATATGAGGTTAGAAAGAACCGTTAAGTGTGCTAAATTATTTTTTCTTATTTTTGGGTGTCCGTATTAACGACATAATGTTTGATGAAAAAATTACTTCTTTTACTATTTACCATGCTACTGGCCTCATGCCAGTATTTCGAAAAGCCGGTGCCCAATGAAGAGCAGTTGCTGCAAGAGCGCTTAAAGGAAATTAACTGGAATGAAGTAAGCACCTACCCATCATTAGCAGAATGTGATGCCATTACCGATAAAAATTTAAAAAAAGAATGTTTTTTTACAGTAATGATGCGCCTCGTTCAGGAAAAATTGGATGCTGATACAATTGCACTTTTGTATCCGGAAATTGATACCATTCAGGTTAAAGTTACGGTTTTTCCCGATGCCAGTTTAGCTTTCGAAACACAATTCCCAAAAGATAGTGTAAGTTATGATACTTCAAAAGTAGATAGCATTATAAAAGCACGCCTTGTTGATTTTCCAAAAATTGAACCTGCTCAAAAAGAGGGTGTTCCCGTTAAAACCCAGTTTATACTACCCGTTATTCTTGATGTAAAGTAGATTTATCATCGACTGCCTGTATTGCTTTAAACCTTAATACATAATAGCTTCCTATAACTACGGGTAGTACAATATTAAGCAGCCATTGCAATGTTGCGGCAAACACCACTATCCATTCGTTTACACTTATAATTCCGAAGAAATATACCGCTACGCTACCACGCACTGCAAAGTCTAAAAACTGAAATGTAGGTAATGATGATCCTAAAAAGTATACGCCTGTAATAGCACTTATCATGATTGGGTACGGAATGTAAACTCCAAATAATAAAAATATAAAGTAATGCTGGTGCACAATGCATAAGTATCGGCAAAAGGCCAACGCCATATTTTTACCATGAATGCTTTTAGGAATGGCCTGAAGATTCTCAAAAAACTTCTGTATTGAATAGCCTTTGATCTTAATGTTTCGCGAGGCGAAAATAAAGCAGATTACAACTACAATTGCCGCAATTATAAAAAGCAGAGTAGTTGTTGGTACCACATTGTAAATAGCATTAAAAACAATTAGCCCCACCAGTCCGGCAACTACTGCAATAATAAGTTGGGCGCCATTGCAAATCAGGTTCAGAAAAACAATATTTTTAGCTTGCTCTTTTTTATAATATAGTGCTTTGGCGGCATATTCGCCTACGCCATTGGGGGTAAACATTCCGGCTGTTAAGGCTGCCAGTACTTGTTTTGTAGCTTCGGTTTTAGATATGCTCTGAAATGATCCAATCAGGTTTTGCCATTTTAGTATTTCTAAAAAGCGATTTGAAAAACTTAAGGCTAGTATAATGGCAATTATGTAATAGGAGTGTTTACGGGTTGTAGCCTCGGTAAAGTGGTTCCAGTCCAGGTTGTCGTTTTGGGCAATACGGTCGTATATAAAATAAAATGCCCCGCCCACTATTAAAAGTTTGGCAAGTAGTACAAGATATTGTTTAGCTTTGCGGGGTATGGCGGCCATGCTGCAAAAGTAAAGAAATAAAATTGGCAAACGAGCGCATTATATTAGGTATAGACCCCGGCACGACCATTATGGGTTTCGGGCTGATAAAAGTTATCAATAAAAAAATGGAATTTTTGCAGCTTAACGAATTACAGCTAAGCAAGTACGACGACCATTATGTGAAACTTCGCATTATTTTTGAACGCACTATAGAACTTATCGACACGCATCATCCCGACGAAATTGCTATTGAAGCACCCTTTTTTGGTAAGAATGTGCAAAGCATGCTTAAACTGGGCAGGGCACAGGGCGTTGCCATGGCAGCGGGGCTTTCACGCCAGATACCCATTACCGAATATGAGCCCAAAAAAATAAAAATGGCAATTACCGGCAATGGTAATGCCAGTAAGGAGCAGGTGGCAAAAATGCTGCAACAGCTTTTAGGTTTAAAAGAACTACCAAAAAACCTTGATAGTACCGATGGCCTTGCGGCTGCCGTATGCCACTTTTTTAATACCGGTAAAGCAACTGTAGTAGGCAAAAGCTATACGGGCTGGGATGCTTTTGTAAAACAAAACGACGACAGGGTTAAAAAGTAAAACCATGTTTTGCATTAAATAACTGCAAATAAAGTATGGCCAAAACATTGTAACTTTGCGGCATGGCAGGTATTTACATCCACATTCCTTTTTGCAGGCAGGCATGCCATTATTGTGATTTCCATTTTTCTACCTCCATGAAAAAAAAGGATGCTATGGTTTTGGCTATAGCCAAAGAAATAGCAATGCGCAAAGATGAATTTGCCGGCCAAACGGTGGAGACTATTTATTTTGGCGGGGGCACACCATCGGTACTTACTAATGCAGAAATTCAGTTACTTATTGATGCTGTTTATAGTAATTACAGTATAGGTACCAATCTTGAAATTACCCTTGAAGCTAACCCCGATGATCTTTCTGTCGATCGAATAATCGAACTATCTAAAAGTCCCATTAACAGGTTAAGCATCGGTATCCAGTCCTTTTTTGAGGAAGATTTGAAGCTGATGAACCGCGCTCATAATGCCCTACAGGCAGAAGCCTGTTTAGCAGAAGCCGTAAAGCATTTCGATAACATTTCGATTGATCTTATTTACGGTACACCCGGCATGAGTAATGATCGCTGGTTGCAAAATGTAAATAAGGCGTTAGCCTTTGGCATTCCGCATATTTCGAGTTATGCACTAACAGTTGAGCCCAAAACTGCCCTGCATAAATTAGTGCAAATGGGTACTGTTGCCGCACCAAGCGATGCTGTTGCTCACGAACAGTTTTTACTGCTTATAGACGTGCTTAATGCGAACGGTTTTGTGCATTATGAACTATCTAACTTTGGTAAAGAAGGTTATTTTTCTAGAAATAATACAGCCTATTGGCTGGGTAAAAAGTACATAGGCATAGGGCCGTCGGCACACAGTTATAATGGCACGCATCGCAGCTGGAATATTGCTAACAATGCGCTGTACTTGAATTCAATCAACGAAGATAAACTGCCCGGCGAAAAGGAAAAACTAACATTGGCCGATCGCTATAACGAGTATGTAATGACGGGCCTGCGTACCATCTGGGGAGTTTCGGTGCAACGGGTAGAGGATGAATTTGGCCCGCTATATAAAAACTACATGCTTAAAGAAGCGGCTAATTTTATTGCTCAGGGATTACTTTTACTAGATAACAACATACTTACCACCACACGCGAAGGAAAGTTTTTAGCCGATGGCATTGCAAGTGACCTGTTTTTTATAAATTTGGATGAATAATTTATACCTATAACCCCAAGCGGGGAACCGGCTATTCATGAAAGCTACCATTCAACACAACAATTCTACGTTTACCGTTAACCTTTCGCAACCTATAGATATCTCGATACCGTTAACCAATAGCGATGCGAACCCTATTGCCTGGTATTTAGATAAACCTGTAATAGAGCCTGTTACTATGGGCGGTTGGATAGGTAAAGTGGGGCAGGGGTCGAGCACTAATTTCAACAATATCTTTTTTAACCCGCATGCGCATGGTACGCATACCGAATGCCTGGGTCACATAACCCGAGATTTTTATAGTGTAAACCAGGCACTAAAGCAATTCTTTTTCATGGCAGAAGTAATATCTGTCGCTCCCGAAGCTAATGGAGAAGATATGGTTATTACTAAATCGAAAATTGAAAAAGCTTTCGCAGGAAAACAAACTGAAGCATTAGTTATTCGTACACTGCCTAACGAAGCAACTAAACAATCTAAAAACTACAGCCATACTAATCCGCCTTATTTAGAGGAAGCTGCAGCGACTTTCATCCGCGAATGCGGTATCAATCATTTGCTAATCGATTTGCCAAGTGTAGATAAAGAAAAGGACGAGGGTAAATTACTGGCACATAAGGCATTTTGGAATGTGCAGGATGTAGATAATCTTAATGCAGATGCCCGCCACAATGCCACTATAACCGAAATGGTTTTTATTCCGGATACAGTTAGTGATGGCACGTATCTGCTTAACCTTCAGATAGCGTCGTTTGAAAATGATGCCAGCCCGAGTAAGCCGATTCTTTATAGTATTTTAGATAGTTAGATTCTTGGGTTTTTGAAAGTACAAGAGATAATGTAGTTAACATCGCCTAAATAAAAAATGAACAATCTTATAAAGTTAGAAGAAGCTGCACTATTTGCTTTTGGCATTTATATGTTTAGTATATTACCGTATGCATGGTGGTGGTTTTTGGTGCTTATTTTAGTTCCGGATTTTTCTATGATAAGCTACGCGTTTGGCAACAAAGCAGGGGCGTGGGCTTATAATATTTTCCATCATAAAGGTATTGCAATTGTGTTATATTTAGCGGGAGTATATCTATCATTTTCGATATTACAACTTGCCGGCGTAATAACGTTCGCACATTCGTCTATGGACAGGATGTTTGGTTACGGACTTAAATATGAACAGGGCTTTAAGTTTACCCATTTAGGCGAGATAGGGAAGTAGGTTAGAGACGTTAGATATTCGACTTTAAGATTTTTTGAATTTAATACATTCAACTAAATATGACAATACAGGATTTTTATGAATATTGCCTAAGCAAACAGGGCGTAACCGAGCATTTTCCGTTTGATGAAGATACCCTTGTATTTAAAGTAGGCGGAAAGATTTTTGCATTGTCTTCGTTAAGTAATTGGGAGAAGGGCGCTGCCGCCGTAAACCTTAAATGTAATCCTGAGCGTGCTATAGAACTGCGTGAGGATTATGAGGGCATACAGCCGGGTTTCCACATGAGTAAAGTGCACTGGAACACCATCATCATAAACAGCGATGTACCTCAAAAATTGTTGCACGAACTGATTGATCATTCTTATGATTTAGTTTTTGCCAGCCTTACCAAAAAGATACAGGCAGAAATTAAAGAAAAAGATAATTAAAAAAACGCGTTCAGTTTTGTAACTTTGGTATAACAACTTGTAACCTATGAAAGACCAGATAAAAAAATTCCTTAATGAGGATCAGGACCCTAAAGCGATAGAGAAAATAACATCTAAACTAAGTGACCTGCTCATGAAAAATGAGGAGATAGGTTATATAGGCGTTCAAAAAAAGCCTGCTATCACGGTGTTTCCGGATAGTATTGTGCTTACCAATAAAAGGATTATTTTCTGCAAGCCTAAGAATTTAGGACTGTCGATGGATTTTACCGATTATCCGTGGAGCCTTGTAGGGGCAACTTTCGTAAAAGAAAATATTTTCGGATCGGAATTTTCGTTTACGACCAGCACCGATTTAACTTTATCGATAGATTATCTTCCTAAAACACAAGCGCGTAAAATTTATACATTTGCCAAAGAGCAAATAGAGCTTTTAAAAGAAGCCAATAATCCTTCGAATGTAAATCCTATTACACCCATAGCTCCAACAGCTGCAACTGCGGCTGAAGAAGACGATGAGGTTGTAAGTACCGCAACACCTCTAAATTTTATTGAAGAGGTTGAGGAAGTTGAAACCGAGGAAGTAAATGATTTCGGGCAAATAATGTCATCGGGTATTCAGCCGAATAATCAATATACCGAAGTAGCTCCGGTAGAAGAAAAACAAGCTGCTAAATCAGGTTTATCAGATCTTTCTAAAGAAGAATTGTTTGATAAATTACAGAGTTATAAAAAGCTACTTGATAACGGACTGATACTACAAGGCGAGTACGACACGCTTAAAAAAGAAATACTAAGCCACCTGTAATGGATGCATTTGTAAAATCAGGCATACAGAATGGTGTAGGTAAAGTTACTTTTTTTCACCCTCAGGGTAATTCGCTGCCAAGTACTTTGTTACTCAAGTTAGCCGCTGAAATTACAGCTTTAGGTCCTAATCCAAATGTTAAAGTTATTGTATTGCAAAGTGAAGGCGAACGTACTTTTTGCGCAGGCGCGTCGTTTGATGAACTCACCTCTATAAAAGATATCGAAACCGGCAAGGCATTTTTCTCTGGTTTTGCAAATGTTATAAATGCTATGCGTAAAGCACCGCAATTTGTTATTGCCCGTGTACAGGGTAAAGCTGTGGGTGGCGGCGTAGGCCTTGCCGCTGCTGCTGATTATACTTTTGCAACTGCTGCTGCTGAGGTTAAACTAAGCGAACTTGCCATAGGCATAGGCCCGTTTGTAATTAGCCCAGCGGTTGAACGTAAAATAGGCACACCTGCTTTTTTAGAAATGTCGCTTAATCCCACCGAGTTTAAAAGTGCGCAATGGGCACACAACAAAAATTTATTTACAGAAGTTTTTGATACAATTGCTGCTATGGATGCTGCTGTTGCAGCATTAACTACCCAGCTTGCAAGTTATAACCCTGAAGCAATGCAGCTGCTAAAGCAAGTGGCTTGGGAAGGAACCGAACATTGGGATACCCTGCTGAGTGAACGTGCAGAAATGAGCGGTAAACTTGTGCTATCTGATTTCACTGTAAAGGCATTGAACGCTTTTAAGGCAAAGTAATGTTTTGGTTTAGTTTATTAAAATGTACCCACGATACCAATCTTTTTTCCGCTGAATTGTAAATTCCATGAAATTCTGTTTTTAGCATCGATATTATATTTCTTGCCTTTGTTTAAATAATTGTCGATGCTCTCTACGATGGCCACGCTTAACGCAAGGCTCAATCCTACATCCGATGCCCAGTGGGCACCTTCCCATAAGCGGGTAAGTGGCGAAACCATTCCTAATGTATAAATACCATAACGTGCCCACGGATTTTTAAACTGCTTGCCAATTGCATAAGCAGTTGTAAACGTAAGTATTGTATGCCCTGATGGAAATGAATGATACCCACCTTCTTTAGAAAATGGCTTAAAACTGGTTGGACCCTCTCCCTGCAATGGCCTTGCGCGCCCGGTAATATTTTTACTGAATGTCTGAATTATTCCTGCCGCCGACGCTGATGAAATTAGCAGCACCCCTGTTTTCCTGACCTTTTCATTATTGGTAAGTAACCCAAAAATATAAATGCCACCTGTTATACCGTAGTTGTTTTGTGGGCTGCCAAAATACCAGCCTGCATCTTTAATTAGTTGTGGGGCACCTTTACCCTGGTTAATAAAGTATGGACTGGTTTCTTCATCGGTCATTATCAAAATTGTTGTGCCTACCGCCACGCCGCCGAGTATCATAAAATCTTTTTTCTTCCAGCGTGCAGGTTGCGAGTAAGCATGCAGTACGCCGCCTAACATATTTAAGCCATCGTATTTCAGGTTTTTCCAGACTGATGTTTTTACGGTATCACTAACTATTGTAGCTGTGCTTGTGGTGTCAATAATGGGCTGTAAGGTGTCCTGTGCATGCAAATTAAAGCCGATAAGCAGCAATGTAAAAAGTAACATCTTTTTACATATTGATGGAGTGTGTGTCTTCACGATAGTGATTAAAATATCGTGCAAAATTAACCATAAAAAATGCCTTACAGTATTGTAAGGCATTTTATTAAGCTATAGTTTAGGATAGTGATTACATTACCCCTTTTTGTTTTTCGCTAAATCGGTCGGCCTGCATTTCGAGCATTTCTATTGCTTTACCTTTCTTGTAATTAAACAGTTCGCGGTCGGTACGTATTTCAGCGTAAACATCATCATAAATACCGGCATCAGTAGTTTTTAACAGTTCACGCTGATGGTTATTTTGAGCAAGATTGGTTCGTATAGCAGCTTCGCTGTCTTCCAATTTAAAATCATATTCACCTTTAGGCGAAAGCAATTTTGCAATTATTGGCGATGTTTCTATTGCTAAAAACAAAAGCATAATAAATAGCGAAGGTAAAAACGGCAATTTGTTAAGCGCATTAATACGCGCCATTAAACCGTCAAAACCATCAATGATTGGTTGGGTGTCGGCAACTTTTTTATCAAGGTCAGTCTGCAAAGTCTTAGCTGTTTTTTCGTTTGCTGCAATTTTTTCCTGATTATGCTTTCGTAGTGTATCCAGTTGTGTTAGTGCGGTGTCGTACTGAGCACGTTTTTCTTTATAAATAGGACCTTTACCCATTTTCTTTGTTCCCGAAGTACCTTCAGCCTCGGTAATAAACGATTGGTACAAAGCGGCTACTTCTTTCTCCTTTTTTGTTACTTCGCTGCGCAGGCTGTCGGTCTTCGTCTTATTTTTATCAAGGTCAGTTTTAAAATAATTGGCAACTTGCTTTTTATTGGCAAGGGCCATATCATTTTTTTCTTTGAGCAGTACGGTATTAATCTCTTTTTCGAATATCTTAATTTCGAGTGGTTTCGATATTACAATTGCAATAATAATTGCAAGTACAATACGCGGAGTAGCCTGTAAAAACTCCTGACCAAAACGGTCGCGCTTGCGAATGGTAGAAACTATAAAACGATCGAGGTTAAAGATTAGCAAACCCCAAACCAAGCCGAAAAAGCTGGCGGTATATACATTATCGAAAACAGTATACAGTGCATAGCTGGCAGCAATCCACGCAAGTACGGCTGTAAAAAATACGGTAGCGCCAATACCGGCATATTTGTTTTGCTCTCCGTTAGAGCAAGAGTAGATAATATCCTTATCTGCCCCGGAGCAGGTAATAAAAAAACGCTTTAACATGATGATTTGATTTTTGATTGATGATGATACAAAGGTAACGTGTTTTTGAATATAATGTTGTAAGGCGCTGACAGGTTTCGGATTAGGTAACAAAAAATCCGCTTCTAAAAAGAAGCGGATTTTTTAAAAGGTTGATAGTTATCGGTTGATGGTTGCCAGGAGCTTCACGCTGCGTTAAGTCCAATAACTAACAACCATCAACCGACAACTTTTATTTAGAAAGTTCAGTAAAATATTTATAGAATAACGGAATCGTCTCGATACCTTTCAGGTAGTTAAAAATCCCGAAATGTTCGTTAGGCGAATGTATCGCATCACTATCTAAGCCAAAGCCCATCATAATGGTTTTGCTTTTCAATTCTTTTTCAAACAGTGCCACAATAGGAATACTACCACCAGAGCGTACCGGTATTGGCTTAAGGCCAAAGCTTTCTTCATAAGCTAATGCAGCTGCTTTATAGCCAAGGCTATCAATAGGGGTAACGTAAGCCTGCCCACCATGATGTGGAGTAACTTTTACAGTAACACCTTTTGGTGCAATGTTGGTAAAATGTTTGGTAAACAATTCGGTAATTTCATGCCAGTCTTGGTCAGGTACTAAGCGCATCGATATTTTAGCATAGGCTTTGCTTGCTATAACCGTTTTAGCACCTTCGCCGGTGTAGCCACCCCAAATACCGTTAACATCTAGCGTCGGGCGGATGGAATTTCGTTCGTTAGTACTGTATGTAGCTTCGCCGTAAATATCTTCAATATCTAATGCTTTTTTATAAGCATCAAGCGAGAAAGGTGCTTTTGCCATTTCGTCGCGTTCTTCACGGCTTAGTTCTTCCACACGGTCGTAAAATCCTGGTATGGTAATATGGTTATTATCATCGTGCAGTTGCGCGATCATTTTTGCAAGGATATTGATTGGGTTAGCCACTGCACCTCCGTACAAACCCGAATGCAGGTCGCGGTTAGGGCCTGTAACCTCTACCTCTACATAACTAAGGCCACGCAAGCCTGTTGTAATGCTTGGCTGCGAGTTAGATATCATACCGGTATCTGATATTAATATCACATCGTTTTTAAGTTTTTCCTGGTTGCGCTCTACAAACCAAGCAAGGCTTGGCGAACCAACTTCCTCTTCGCCTTCAATCATAAACTTAACGTTGCACGGCAGGTTGTTGTTTTGCACCATATATTCGAGCGCTTTTACGTGCATGTACATCTGGCCTTTATCGTCGCAGGCGCCGCGGGCAAAAATAGCACCGTCAGGGTGTAATTCTGTTTTTTTAATAACGGGCTCAAACGGTGGCGATGTCCAAAGGTTAATAGGGTCGGCCGGCTGAACATCATAATGGCCGTATACTAATACTGTGGGCAGGTTTTTATCTATGGTTTTCTCGCCATATACAATAGGGTAGCCGGGTGTTTCGCAAATTTCTACATGGTCGCAGCCTGCTTTTTCAAGGCTGGCCTTAACGGCATCGGCAGTATTAAATATATCCTGAGAATAAGCGCTATCGGCACTAACCGATGGCATTTTAAGTAATTCTATAAGCTCGTTTATAAATCGGTCTTTATGTTGGCTTACGTAGTTTTTTATGTTATCCATTATAAATTAGTGATATACGATTGAACATCAAAAATACGAAAAAATAAAATGAAAAAAAGTTTGGGTTTTAATTTGAAAGTCCGGAAACAGTACTATATTTGCACCCGTAATAATGAAACATTTACTGGTTGCATTATACGCCTGCGGGTGTGGTGAAATTGGTAGACACGCCAGACTTAGGATCTGGTGCCTCACGGTGTGAAGGTTCGAGTCCTTTCACCCGCACAACTTAAAAGCCTCTGATGTCTCAGGGGCTTTTTTTATGCTCTAAATTTTTTAAAAGCTTTTTCTTTGAATTTTAAAAACTAATTGTATATTTGCAGCCTTGTAATGACGCAAGATACTATTTTAGTATACCCGCGGGTGTGGTGAAATTGGTAGACACGCCAGACTTAGGATCTGGTGCCGCAAGGTGTGAAGGTTCGAGTCCTTTCACCCGCACAAACTAAAGCCTCTGAGAAATCAGAGGCTTTTTTTATAGGTTGAAATGTAATATCTTCACGATCAATAATTGTTAAACTGCTCCTTATGAAGCTGCTCCTCATTTCAATTTTATCGCTATACGTATTTGGTATTTGTCAAACGGCTACAGATACCAATCCTAAAAAGGCTTTTGCAAGCATTAAAAACGGAGCCTTTGTTTTTAAAATAGATACAGTCGCGTATAAGAAAAAAGTTAGAGAAGCTTTGTTTGCCGACCGTAATATTGTTTTCGATAAAATAACCATCAACAGGCAAAATACGCTCAATACTAACAGAGAGTTTTATTACGTAATGCTTTCTACAAAAAATAATCGTTACAAAGTTGCGAAGTGGCTTAATAGAAAAGGTGATAACCTTTTTTCGAACGATGAAATTACTGAAGGAGATTTGTTTGAACAAACGTATCAAACATGCGAAGGCGATGGTAGCTGCTTTCCGCAGGTTTATGAAAATGGAGATATCAGAATGTGGGGTTGCGGCGGAGACGTAAAATGTTACATTGGCGATAAAGTTGATGCCAATTGTAAGTCTGCAAAATCGATTCTGGATTTATAATTTTAGCCCAAATGTTATTACTAAGTTATAAATTATAAAATGCATGGCAACAATTAATGTGTGCCGTATCTTGCGGTTATAATTTATTTTATTGTTATCATGACTTCGCATAAAAGATACCACGTCCCTATAATAAAACTTCACCAGCCTGACGATAGTTACAAAAAACGCTTAGTACAACCCGTTATAGAAAATTATCCGTACCATTTAAATGCTGAAAAATTTACAGAATTGGGTGCTGATAAATTTAGTTTTCAGATGGTAGGCGATACCGGTGGTGTAAAGTACCCTGATGGTCAGCAAAAAATTGCGCAGCAACTGTGCAAACAAATCTCTGAAAGCGAGGCTAATGAAAAGCCGGCATTTTTATACCATTTAGGAGATGTTGTGTATCATTTTGGCGAAGCAGAACATTATGAAAGGCAATTTTTTAAGCCTTACGAACAATACTACCGACCTATTTTTGCAATAGCAGGCAATCATGACAGCGATATTAATCCTGTCAACCCTATACCTTACCACAGCCTTGATGCTTTTAAAGCGGTATTTTGCGATGCTGAGAGCCGACCCATTAGCTTTGCAAATACCCAGCGTAAAAGTATGGTACAGCCTAATATTTATTGGACGCTGCAAACGCCGCTGGCTACTATTATTGGCCTGCATAGTAATGTGCCTAAGTACGGTTTTATTGATGAGGAACAACGCGCCTGGTTTATAGAAGAGCTTAAAATGGCCGCGGCAAAGCGACCTGATAAGATTATCATCGTTACCATACATCATGCGCCGTATTCGGCAGATGTTAATCATGGCTCCAGCATTGCTATGATATCGTTTTTAGAAGATGCTTTTGAGCGGAGCGGGGTGCGGCCTGATATTATATTTAGCGGGCACGTACACAATTACCAACGATTTAATAAAACGTATCCCGATGGCAAGTTGCTTCCGTTTGTAGTATGTGGCGCCGGTGGGTTTGATGAGCTGCATTATATAGTAGAGGTAGGAGATAGTTATTATAGTGACCAACACCCTCTGCTAAAAAATGTAACTCTCGAAAAGTATTGCGAAATGAAGCATGGCTTCCTTAAAATTACTTTAGAACGTAAGCAAGCCGGGATATCTTTATCCGGAGAATATACCGTTTTATGCAATGATGCCGGCAAGAGTACAGATGTTAAAGATGTTTTTGAATACACTTTTTAGTACTTGATATAAAAAATAACCCCCGTTAAGTTATTCTCCTAACGGGGGTTATAGTATGTATACAGATAATTAGTTATCCTACAATAAACAATCCTGCAATAGTTTTTGCAACATCGCCTGTAATTGGCTCGTCAAACGATTCAGATCCTGCAAGTGCCGGTATAGTAGGGTTAAAAGAACCTGGGAAATTCGCAGTATTAAAACCTGCCTGATTAGTGTTTTCTTCACCATTGTAAACTGCCTGAGCAGCTTCTGGTAAACCACCACGGTCATTACCTATAATCCATCCTTTCTGGCCTCTCATTCTGCGAATTTCAGATGCGTGCCTTGCTTCAACAGAGTGAATTTGTAAAGCTGCCTGTAATAAATCAGGTTTAGACATTAAGTTGCCTGCCTGCCCTTTATAGGCACGTACTCCTGTATCTTCAAATGCCTGAGATAGCGCAAGGAAAGTTGGGTAGTCATTAAATGGGTCAAACGGACCTCCGCCTTTTCCTTTACCACCTGTAAAGTCGAAAGTAGGTTTTGCAGGAGCATCTGATTTAAGGGCAGCTGCTAAAAATTTAACGTGTGCACTTTCATGTTTAGAAATCTGAGCGATAACATTTTTATCAGCTGTAGGGATAAAACCATTTTTGTCTAACGCCATAGCGTAAAATTCAGCTTCAAGGTACTCTAAAGTAAGAGCTAACTGAAGTGCCGATGTAGGCGTATCTGCAGCTGTAGTAAACGCAGCCGATGCAGCGTTTGCTTTTTGTGTAAACAATGCGCTAAATGGTACTGCTGCAACTGCTGCTGCTGCTCCCATTTTTTGAAACTGCGCAAAACTATCTCTTCTTGATCCTTTACTTTGCAGGCTGTTTATTGTGCCCTCGTTTGTAAACGACTCTATAAATTTTATAATATTCATAATCTCGTGAATTAATTGTTAGTTGATTAAGGAAGGTATTGGAAAGTAAATGGAGTCTGGATAAATTTCAGGCTCGCTACCTTTGGTACAATTACAGATGGTTTTTCTGCCTTGTCCAATCCGTTGCCGTCAACAGCATCATCTCCTGCAAAACTTGCCGATTTAGGATTAATCAAATCCCTGATTGCTGCTGCGTGTCTTGCTTCAACCGATACAATTTTACCAGCTAACAATAAGTAGTCGGGGTTTTGTAAAAATCTACCCGCACCGTTATAGGCCGAAACTCCTGTATCTTCTAATGCCTGTGCAGTAGCTAGTACCTGGTTTCTGTTTCCAAAAGATACGCTATCGTATTTAAAAGATAAACTTGGCAGTAATCGTGTAGATGCCTCCGCCCCTAATGCGCCTGTAAGCGCAGCTTTAAAAAACTCCCTGTGTATTACTTCATGGTTATAAAGGTCTACAAGAATTTCTCTTTCTGCAGAACTAAATATCGAACCAAAAGTGTTACCGTTTACAACTTTAGTGTAAAAATCAGCCTCAAGCTGTTCTAAAGCATACGCATACGTAAGTATACCTGCATCTCCGCCACCTAAATCAAATACGCCATTTCGCACACCAGGCAGTTGATTTGAATCCGGGTTTGAACCGTTGCTGTCGTCGTCGCTGCTGCAGCCAGCAAGTAATAGCCCTGTACCTGCTAGTGTAAGGCCGCTAATTTTCAGGAAGTTCCTTCTGCTATTTCCTAAGCCCGGAGTACTTACTTCCTTAACGTTTACTGTTGAATTTTTCATAATGTAACATTAATGGTTAATAATTGTATGGTGTGGAAAACATTTGATTTGAATTCCAAAGTTACTTTTTACATACGCCGTTTTTTAGCATAGGGTTTTTAACAATTACGCTTTTTCCATAATATTAACAATTTATTAATAAATTCGTAAACGCCTACCTGTACTACAAGGTTTGAATTCATTAAGAATTACTCAGTTATGGCAATTTTTTTAAAAATTAAAAAGCAGCGCTATTTTCGAAACAATTATGTTTTAATTAACTATACCAGATACAATAATGTGGGCATATGTTCCGTTTTTCTTAATATTTTTCTTACAATTATATTTTTTCGATATTTAATTATAATCAGACTTATAAGTTAAAAAATTGTATTTTCGTAAAAATGCCTGTATTAAATTCACATTTTTTTTGTTTCTTTACCTTACAAAATTATTATTAAGTATGAGACCTAAAGCTACCTTAAAACAAATCGCGAAAGAACTTAATGTTTCGGTTTCTACCGTATCTAAAGCATTAAGTAACAGCCCTGAAATAAGTGAGCCTACAAAAATTAAGGTGCAGGAGTTTGCTAAGCTTAAAAACTATAAGCCTAACAATATTGCCGTTAACTTAAAAAGTAAGAGGTCTAAAACTATCGGCCTTATTCTGCCTAATATTCTTAACCCATTTTTTGCCAAGGCATTTAGCGGTATCGAAAAGCAGGCAAATAAACGTGGGTATAATGTAATTACATACATATCTAACGAGTCGCTCGATAAAGAGATTTATGCCATGGATATGCTTAGTAATGGCACTATTGATGGTTTCATTCTTTCAATATCAGAAGAAACTCAGAAAGAGCGTGAAATCAAACATTTTAAAGAAGCTATTGCCGATGATATTCCTATCGTGATGTTCGACAGGGTATCTGAAGATATTAACTGCGATAAGGTAATTGTAGATGACTTCGACTCTGCTGTACACGCTGTTTCGCATCTTATAAAAACCGGGTGTAAAAATATTGCGCTATTTTCTACAATTGATAATATAAGTGTTGCTAAATTTCGTGCCGAAGGTTACTATAAAGCATTACAGGACAACGGAATTACGATTAATGAAAACTATATAATCCGTACAGAGGGTACTGAGGAATTTGACGAAAAATTCCCTGAATTATTCAACAAATACTCATCTGAAATTGATGGTGTCTTCGCTATTGACGAGCATGGTGCTGTTGCTACTATGAAAGCGGCGATTAAAAAGGGTATTAAAATACCTGAAGAATTATCAATAATAGGCTTTGCCGACGGGGTATGGTCCAGAAGGCTTACACCGAGCCTTTCTACTGTTAGTCAGCACGCGCCCGAAATTGGAGCAGCCGCTGCCGACTTATTAATCGACAGGCTTAATGCTAAAGCTGGCGAAGAACCCGATTATCAAACCGTTGTTATTCAAACCGAATTAAGGCAAAGAGAATCTACCAGAAAATTGTAAGTATAATTATACTTTTAAACTATAAAACAAAATCTCCCCATAATGGGGAGATTTTTTTGTAATGCTTTATGTTCTAATCAAAACGAAATTTTAATCCTTAAAAACTTCTGGTATAACATATGATTTTTTAAATTGAATATTTTTACACTTATTTTCTTCATACCACTTCATCCATTTTAACCTATCCTTTTCAAATACGCCAACAGGATAAGTTCTGGCGTAATTCATAATTTGATCTAGTGAAACGGGCGCATAATTCGAAATAAATATCAAAGACTCTATAAATTTTGCATCTTGAGTGACAGATATATTTTTATCAATGTATTGGATATGATAGAAAAAACATTCTTTAAATTTTGCACTTTCATTGCAGTCAATCTTATTTTGTTTAAAAGCTGTACATGAAATTAAAATTGGGATCACCATGACTAATATTTTTTTCATCATTCAAGAAGTTTTAATATAATCACTCCTTAGTAAAAAATGTCTCCGCACCGTTTTGTTTCAATGTAAAACCTTTCGGGCTAAAAACCATTACCACGCCCGATGCGTCATGGCTAAACTCTGTAGTACTAATGGCGTTGACGTAAAAAGTTCCCTGCTCATCGGCATGAATACGCAGTTTGCCATCTACCAGTTTTACATTAATAGTAAAGGGTAGTTTTGGGTTTCGGTAGTTGCCTTCGTAGCTTTTAAGCACGGTATCTTCAACCTCTACCGTTTTAAAGTTCGGGAAACGGTAGGGCAATTTATAATAACTGCTCAATATACCTAATACCAACTCATTAAAGTCGCAGTTTTGTGCGTTTAGCAGTAGCGAGAAAGCTACATTTTCTTTAGGATAATAAGCAAGCACCGATGAAAATCCGTCGATACCACCGTTATGTCCAATAAACTTGCGCTCCCCAAACGGAAAGTTAAATACACCCTTGCCAAAGCCCATATCAATCTGGGTCATTTCGGTAAGCGATTCCGGTGTAATAAGTTTACCGATAAATAATGCCTCGGCAAATTTAGTAAGGTCGCTAGCCGTACTTTGCAAAGCACCCGCACCACCCGCGATAGATTCGTGCCATTCTTCGCTCTTTTCCCATTCGTTATTTTTGTATCGGTAGGAGTAAGCCTCTTTTTTCTTTGGGTTTATTTTACCGAAATAGTAGGTGTTTTTAAGTCCGGCTTTATTTATAACACGTGCCATTACATTTTCTTTATAGCTCTTTTTTGTAATATCCTGAATTATATATCCTAACAGCAAATAGTTCGAGTTGCTGTATTCGGCCTTGGTACCAGGCTCAAAGGCGGCAGGGTAGGAGTAAAGCCTGTCGAGCATATCTTTGCGCGACTGTAATTTTGTATTATAAGTAGCAAAAGTTGAATCGGCCGTGAAGTTAAAAATTCCACTTTTGTGGTTCAGCATACTGCCAATGGTAATTTTCTCGGCATTTTTTATCTTCGGGAAATACTCCGATAGCTTGGTTTCGAGCGTTAGTTTTTTTTCTTCAACTAACTGAAAAACAATTGTAGCAGTAAACATTTTGGTAACCGACCCAATTTTGTACTTCGTATCAACCGTAGCAGGTGTCTGATTTTCCACATCGGCAAAACCGTAAGCTTTAGCAAAAACTACTTTGTCTTTTTCGCGTATAGCGACAGATCCCATAAACTTATTATTAGCATAATAATAGTTCATCAGGCTATCTATCTTCCTGAATTTTGCCCCCTCATTTTGTGCCATTACTGGCACACTTACTAGCAGAATTAATAATGATAAAAAAGTTTTTTTCATGTGCTTGCTTAAAATTATCTTTTCAGTTTATAATGTTAATTAATGCGCCTCAAGCCAACTTACGCCTTCGCCCATATCTACCTCTAACGGAACTTCCAATATAAAAGCATTTTCCATTTCGTGCTTTATCATGGGTTTAATGCGCTCCAGCTCTGTAGTATGAACGTCAAAAACAAGCTCATCGTGTACCTGCAGCAACATTTTACTTTTCCAGCCCTCGTCAATCAGCCTTTTCTGGATGTTTATCATGGCTATTTTAATAATATCGGCGGCGCTACCTTGTATGGGCGCGTTAACGGCATTACGCTCGGCACCGCCACGTACCACCTGGTTTTGCGAGTTAATATCTTTTAAATAACGCCTGCGCCCGGATATGGTTTGTACATAACCCTGCTCACGCGCAATTTCTACCTGTTCGCTAATGTATTCTTTTAGTCGTGGGTAGGTTTTGTAATAAGCATCAATAAGGTCTTTCGATTCAGATCGGCTTAACGATGTTTGGTTACTCAATCCAAATGCCGATACGCCATACACAATACCAAAGTTTACCGTTTTAGCATGGCTACGCTGCTCGCGGGTAACTTCTGCTAAAGGAACATTAAATACCTTAGCAGCGGTAGATGCGTGAATATCCTCACCGTTTTTAAACGACCGTATCATTTCGGGGTCGCCACTAAGCGCGGCAATAATACGAAGCTCTATCTGCGAGTAATCGGCAGATACAATAGTGTGCTCTTCATCGCGGGCGATAAACGCTTTGCGTATTTGCCGGCCCCTCGTAGTACGTATAGGAATATTTTGCAGGTTAGGATTATTACTGCTCAGTCGGCCGGTAGCGGCAACAGTTTGCATATAATCAGTGTGTACACGGCCTGTTTTAAGCTTTACCTGAAGCGGCAAAGCATCAACATAGGTGTTTTGAAGCTTAACCAACTGGCGCCACTCTAATATATCCTGAACAATTGGGTTCTCTAACGCAAGGTACGATAGCACCTCTTCGCCCGTAGCATATTGCCCGGTTTTGGTTTTCTTGATTTTATTACCGCCTATTTTAAGCTTGTCAAACAATATTTCTCCCAACTGCTTAGGCGAACCCAGATTAAATGTTTGCCCTGCTGTTTCGTATATGCGCGCTTCTAATACTTTACTATCGGTTGCTAATTCGCCGGAAAGTTCTTTTAAATAAGCCGTATCCAGGTTAATGCCTTCCTGCTCCATTGCGGCCAGTACCGGCATTAGCGGAATTTCAATTTCATCAAATACTTTTCGGGTACCGGTGCGCTCCAGTTCCGGCGCAAAAATTTCTTTAAGCTGCAGGGTAACGTCGGCATCTTCAACGGCATATTCTTTAACCAGCTCTACTTCGATATCGCGCATGGTTTTTTGGCCTTTGCCTTTTTTGCCAATAAGTGCCTCAATAGGCATAGGGCTGTATTTTAAATAGGTTTCGGCTAAAATATCCATGCCGTGGCGCATATCAGGATTGATGAGGTAATGCGCTATCATGGTATCAAAAAATTTACCTTTTACAGTAATGCCGTAATTATGTAATATCTCAAGGTCGTACTTTAAATTCTGACCTACTTTTTCAATTTCCTCGGCCTCAAAAAACGGAATAAATTTGTTTACAATCTCTTGTGCTTCCTCACGGTTTGCGGGTACCGGCACATAAAAGCCTTTGCCTTTTTCCCAAGAGAACGAGATGCCCACAAGTTCTGCCGTTAGTGCACAAATATCTGTAGTTTCTGTATCAAAACTTACGCTGGTTTGTTTAAGCAGGTCGCGCAGTAAAAAGTTAATTGCCATATTACCCTCTACCAGTTGGTAAAAATGGTCGGTATTTTCAAGTGTTTTGTAAAAGGCAGGGGTATCATGAGCCGTCGTGGGGTCGGCTGCACCTTCGTTAAACAAATCAAACTGCTGTGTAGGCTTGGTAATAGTTTGAGTAGGCGAGTAGCCCTGTACCGCAATATCATCATATTCCTCACCATGAGAAAATAATTTATGAAACTGTTCTGCCATACGGCGAAACTCCAGCTCTTTAAACAGCTCTTCAACTTTTTCAGTATCGGGTTTGGTTAACTCGTAATCATGTTCATTAAAAGCCACATCGCAATCGCAAATAATAGTCGCCAGCTTTTTAGACATGATGCCTTTTTCTTTATTAGCCTCAATGTTCTCGCGTAGTTTGCCTTTAAGCTCGTGGGTATTGGCTAATAGGTTTTCCATCGAGCCGTAATCTTTCAATAACTTTTTAGCGGTCTTTTCGCCCACTCCGGGTAGTCCGGGTATATTGTCTACCGCGTCGCCCATCATTCCCAGGTAATCAATAACTTGCTCCGGGCGTTCAATTTCAAAACGAGCCAATACTTCGGGCACGCCCCAAATTTCTATGCCGTTACCCATACGGGCAGGGCGGTACATAAACACATTTTCGCTAACCAGCTGTGCAAAATCTTTATCGGGGGTAACCATAAAAACCTGGTAACCCTGTTTTTCGGCCTGCTTGGCAACTGTGCCTATAAGGTCATCAGCTTCGCAGCCTGCGAGTTCGATAACCGGTATGTGCATTGCCTTCAATAAATCCTGTATGTAAGGGATAGCAATCATAATTGCCTCAGGTGTTGCACTACGGTTGCCTTTGTATTCGGTATACATTTCTGTTCGTACATGGCTGCCTTCTTTATCAAACGCCACGGCTAAATGGTCTGGGCGTTCGCGCTTTATAACATCAAGCAGCGAATTCATAAACCCCATAATGGCCGATGTATCCATGCCCTTAGAGTTTATCCTGGGGTTTTTTATAAAGGCGTAATAACCACGAAATATAAGCGCATAAGCATCAAGCAGGAAAAGTCGTTTTTGTGCAGACATGTAAAAAATGTATTTGCTGTAAAATTACGTAAACCGTGGCGAAGTTTCTACAACCAATATGTTTTTTAGAAACATTAAAGTTTCTAATTTAGATGGCTAATTTAAATATCGGATTGTTAATTGAAGTATCTTTGCTATACAATAGTAAGTAATACTGTTGGGCTTATTAATTTTATTTGATACTATGCCAGCAACTGAGCAATGCGAGCTTACCCGCGAAGAAATGATGAAGGGTAAGCCCGATTTTGATACCGATGAATGCCGAAATGCAATACGATCTATAAACGATACTATGGATGTTATTAATGGCAAATGGAAATTTTCTATTTTAATTGCCTTGTTTTTTGGCGATAAGCGTTTTAGCGAACTCAGTAAACAAATTACCAAGATTACCGACAGGATGCTCTCTAAAGAGTTGCGCGAACTGGAGCTTAACGGCCTTGTAAAGCGCAAAGTTCAGGGTGATATTAATACTATTATTACCTACTCGCTTACTGATTACGGTTTTACCATGAACAAACTTATTAAAGAAATGAAAGACTGGGGTGCTAAACACCGCCAGCATATTATTAATGCTGACAAAGAGTGATGGTAGTCGCTATTCTTTCATTTGGTTGACAAGCCTGATTGTCACTTACTGCTTTAAATTAATTACATAAAGTTCTAAATTACGTCTAACCCTTTTATGGCATGTTTTATGATGCCACTATCGCCAAACAAACACAAATTTAATGCGTCGTTTTTTTATATTTATTATACTTTTTGCGCTCGTTGCCGAAACCTATTCCTTTCAGGCGATAAGAACACTTACCAAATCAAAACCTATTCAATACAGCTATCTCGCGGTTTCGATACTCATCATACTTTACATTGCTTATGTTTTCATGAATTTCGACAGAAGCCAGGGGCAAAACAAGCAGTCGTTGTTTGCTATGGGTCTTATGCTTTTAATGGTGGTGCCTAAACTTATAATTACCATTATAATGCTGGGCGAAGATATTATAAGAGTTGTTGGCGGGTTAATACGTTTGGCGTTCAGTAATGAATCTGATGCGTCTTTTTTGCCAGATCGAAGGCGCTTTGTTAGCATTGCCGCTCTGGGCATTGCGGCAATCCCTTTTTTCTCGCTTATTTATGGTATGACAAAAGGAAAGTACAACTTTAAAGTACGCAGGCAAACACTTACGTTTCCTGACCTGCCAGATAATTTTGATGGTATGGTAATTACCCACATTTCCGATATTCATAGTGGTAGTTTAGATAATACAGAAAAGATAAACTATGCGATAGACCTTATCAATCAGCAAAAATCTGATATCATTCTGTTTACTGGTGATATAGTGAATACCCATGCCAACGAAATGCATCCATGGATTGAGACATTTAACCGTATCGAAAATCCGCCAATGGGTAAGTTCTCGGTTTTAGGTAATCATGATTATGGTGAGTATGTAGAATGGCCGTCTATAGCTGCTAAAAATGCGAATTTTGCAGCTATTAAGGACCTGCACCGCCAAATAAACTTTAAATTATTGCTTAACGAAAACCTTAAGCTTAAAAAAGGTGAGCAAGAAATTGCACTGGTTGGTGTAGAAAACTGGGGGCATAACTTTAAACAGGCGGGCGACCTGGCTAAAGCATCGGTAGGCTTAAAAACCGAAGATTTTAAAATACTTATGAGCCATGACCCATCACACTGGGAATATGAAGTTAAAAACAGCCCCAACAATTATCATTTAACCTTAAGCGGACATACGCACGGTATGCAGTTTGGTATAGAAGTGCCCGGTTTTATACGCTGGAGCCCTGTTGAATACGTTTATAAGCAGTGGGCAGGAGCCTACAAGCATTTAGGCCGTTACATATATGTAAACCGAGGTTTTGGTTTTCACGGTTACCCTGGCAGGGTTGGTATATGGCCAGAAATTACTGTGATAGAACTAAAAAAAGGTTAAAACTTAGTACGGTATGCTAAAAATGTTATATTTGTATGACAATTTACCATAATTAGGTTATTACAGTCGTTAAAAATTACCAGATTTATGTCAAAATTCGGAGAACTTATTAGCTCTCATGTTCCGGTGCTCATAGACTTTTATACAGAGTGGAACGAGCCTTCGGTATCAATGCATCCTGTAATAAGAGATGTAGCCGCTGCCCTTGGCGACAAGGCAAAAGTTATAAAAATTGATGTGGATAAAAACCAGGAACTGGCCGATGCGCTGCGTATTAAAGGTTTACCTACATTAATGATTTATAAGGAAGGCCAAATGGTTTGGAGGCAATCTGGCGAGCTTGACGCTAATACCATCATCGGTTTAGTGCAGGAACAGGTTTAAGCCAGCACCCCGAAACTAAAATCATTCTTTTTTAAATACTCTATAGTTTTAGGTAATGCATAACGCAGGTTTGCCGATGCTTTAATGCTGTCATGAAATATAATAATGCTGCCATTCGCTACATTATTAATTACATTATCCAGGCATTGCTGCGGCGTGATGGTTCGATCGAAATCTGCACTTAAAACATCCCACATAATTATCTTATAACCTCGCTTGCGCAATGTTGTAGCCTGTTTGGGAGTTATTTTTCCATAGGGAGGGCGAAATAATTTTACCTGCGGCTCGGTTCTCTTCAAAATTGAGGCTTCGCACTTTTCAAAGTTTTCAATATACGTATCGTAATTAGTATTCCATCCGTTAAGATGGTTGAACGTGTGGTTCCCTATACTATGGCCATCCCTTATAACCTGCTCAAAAGTTGCCGGATGTTTCTCGATATTATCTCCTATACAAAAAAACGTTGCTTTAATCTCGTGTTCTTTAAGTAAGTTCAGTACCCATGGTGTTGCTTCCGGTATGGGGCCATCATCAAAAGTTAGATATACTGTTTTTTGGGCACCAGACACATCCCACACAAAACCACTAAAGATTTTTTTAATTAGGCGGCCTGTTTTTACCCAATACAACTTCATGCTAATATGTTTAAAATAAAAGATGCAGCATTAAAGCTGCATCTCAAAGTTACTAATTATCTATATAAAATTATTCCTGCTCACGGTTAAAGCGGGCAAATTTCTGATTATAAGCATTAAATTCTTTACGTGCTTTGTTATAGCTGTTGTCATCTCCGTTCTCTTTCATTATCAGCAATAAGCTCCTGTAGCGCTCAATATCTGTAATGATATCCATTTTAGAGAAATTCTGATCGGATGCTGACATGCCACTAAAAAATAATAAATCTTCCTGATACTTTTTAATAAGCTGTGCAAGCAATTGTTGTGCTTTAGCCTTTTCGCCCAACTCATAATAACCTGATGCAAATGGTTCTAGCAACGTATAGTAACCAAAATAATCAACAGGCATTTTAGCCATAGCCAGATCTATTACCTTTCGAGCCCTTACTTTATCGCCTTTATTTAGTAGTGCCTCTAGAAGGCGGGCAAGGTTAGTGCGGTACGTAATACTATTTTTGCGGGTTTCAGGATCATGGTAAATATCTGGGCTTCCGCTATTGCCCCAATCCCAGTTCATAACAATATTATACATTTTATCGGTATCGATATGCCCCATGTCCAGCGGGCTTCCATCTTTAGGTACCGGGGTTTTAACAGGGATTAATTTGTAAACCAAACCATCAAGCTGAAGGTAATCTTTCATCCAAAGGTAGTCATCGTCGCCAAAGCTGCCTCCGGTAAAGTAAATCGGCCTTTTCCAGTTGTTATTATAAAACAGGTCGAGCATTAATAAGCGATTCTTATACAATGCATCTCCTTTAATATCAATATCTATGTATGGTACGATAGAATCGTACTGAGCTGGTGAAACTATTTTGTTTTTAATGACTTCCGCTTTGTTCACGTTAATCCTAACTTTATTGGTTGGGTAAAAGTTTACAAAATGGCCATTGTTTAGTTCACGCTGTGCACGCGGATCGTCAGATCCTATAAACTTAAGCAGGTCGCCCAAGTTCCAGCGTGCGTCAGTGCCCGGTACATGTAGCATATAATCGCGGGTACCTTGTTTGTACTGGTCGTGAGTAAAGCTTATAGGCATTGGGTCACTTTCGTAAGCCTTCGCTTTCATCTGGTCAGCGTACCAGTCTGTCATAAGCAGACTCGTGTTCACAATGCGCACATCAGTACGGAAACCTTCTATTTCCTGAGCATACCATAGCGGGAACGTGTCATTATCGCCAATGGTAAATAGTATAGCATTTTTATCGCATGATGATAAATATGCCTTAGCCATTGCAAGTGCGGTATATCGGTTAGAACGATTATGATCGTCCCAGTTTTGCGATGCCATAAGTACAGGCGAAGCCAATAAGCTCACTGCAATTATTACCGGACCTGCAACTTTAGGCTGCATGTATTTTTTAAGTCCGTCGTAAATAGCATACACTCCAAAGCCAACCCACATGGCAAACACGTAAAATGATCCTACAAGGGCGTAATCTCTTTCGCGGGGTTCAAACGGTCTTTCGTTTAGATAAATTTTAAGGGCAAGGCCTGTAAACAGAAACAAGACCAACACCACGTAAAAACTTTTAGGGTCTTTTTTAGCATGAAATACCAATCCTATTAATCCTAATATGAATGGAAGGAAGAAATAATGGTTTCTGCCTTTGTTATTCTGTTGATCAGTAGATAAATTATCCTGAGAGCCCAAATGCAATTCGTCGATAAATTTAATACCGCTAATCCAGTTACCATCAATATCATCATAACGCCCCTGGTTATCGTTCTGGCGTCCCACGAAATTCCATAAGAGGTAGCGGCCATACATATAGCCAAACTGGTACTCTATCATGAAATGCATGTTATCAAAAAACGATGGCTTTTCTATAATCAGGTAGCGGCTGTATGAGTTTAAAAACTTGTTATAATCATCAAGATCCATCTGCCCGCTACGGAAGGCCTGCTTAAACTCATTAACATTTTGCTGAATATTATCCTGCGCCTCGGCTGATGCCCTGCCTACTTCTTCATCGGTCATTTTATCAATAGGCAAGCCCATGCTGGCAAGGTCGTTTGTAAAATCGTATGCCGGATCTATCTTAAAGTCAAGCGGTTTACTAAACCTCATGTAGTTGGCAGCGTGCTCGGCACTCCACATTCTCGGCAAAAAGCCTTTGTGGTTATCATCGGTATTTTGTTTGGCATCTTTATAATTGTTTACAATTACATAAGTACCGGTTTTATAGTCGCGCTGATAGTTAGGCTTTTCATCTTCGTACGGATGTTCTTTGTCTAACCCGCTATATGTGTCGCTGTACATAGGGCCATAAAAAAGCTTCTGTTCGCCGTATTGTTCCCTATTGTAATAAGCAAGTACTTCGGCAGCATCACTCGGCTTGTTTTCGTTAATAACCACATTAGCATTAGCACGTATAGGCAGCATTAACCAGGTAGAGAAACCAATAAAAATAAACAACACACAAAGCAGCAAGGTATTATAAAAAGGTAACTGCCTCTTTTTAGTGAACTGAAGCCCAAAATAAAAAGCAGCAATAATTGCTAAAAAAATGAAGATTGTGCCTGAGTTAAATGGCATTCCTAATGAGTTGACCATGAAAATTTCGGTTAAACCGAAAAGCGCCATAGTATAAGGCAACAGCAATTTAAAGATGAAAAGCAAAATAGCCACGATAACCACATTAGCGATAATGAAGTTTTTTACCGTGATTACTTTATAATTTTTAAAGTAGTATATAAACCCGATTGAAGGAATAGTTAGCAATGCCATAAAGTGCACTCCAAATGATAAGCCGACAACTAACGAAATGATGAGCAACCATTTGTTGCCTCGGGGTGTGTGCATTTCCTGCTCCCAACGAAGGCCAAGCCAAAGCAGCAGGGCTATAAATAACGATGCCATAGCATAAACCTCTGCCTCAACGGCATTAAACCAAAAGCTATCTGAAAATGTAAAGGTTAAAGCGCCTACGGCCGATGCTCCTAATATTACAACTGCATTATTGGTATTAAGTTCTGAAAATTTAGATACCAGGTTTTTTAAGATGATCGTGCTCGACCAAAACAAAAACAAAATAGTAAACGCACTCGAAAATACCGATAGCATGTTTACCATTAACGCAACTTTATCTGCGCTTGGGGCAAACATCGCAAAAAACGCTCCCATCATCTGGAAAAGCGGCGCTCCCGGCGGGTGGCCTACCTCAAGTTTTGCGGCAGTGGCTATATATTCTCCGCAATCCCAAAAGCTTAATGTTGGCTCTACGGTAAGCGAATAAACAAGAAGTGCAATGGCAAAAACGGTCCACCCAAGGATGGTATTCCATTTTTTGTAATTGAATGTTATCATGTATTATTAATGTTCCTGATATTAATTATTGCAAAGAAACTATTTTTTTGCCAATGGTAAAAAGTTAACCCGTGTTTTAATAGTTATAAAATGCAAAAGCGGCAATTGTTATTAAACAATGCCGCTTAGCTATAGGTGTTATTAAATTACAGTGCTAAATAAGGTTATTCATCTTCCCGCTCAAATTGAGGGAACCAGCTGTTGCAAGTGTTAAACTGTCTTTTAGATTTATTGTAAAATTCAGTGTCGCCGTTTTCCTGCATTACTAAAAGCAGGCTTCTGTAACTGCCTATGTCGCTAATAATATCGCGGTAATCGGCGTTTTGCTTAGATTGGGGTAATGACCTGTAATATTCCAGCTTTTCGCGGTAAATAGTCATTAGCTCGGTTAACAGTTCGCGTGCTGCTTTTTTCTGACCGGTTTGGTAGTAACCACTTGCAAAGGGCTCCACCATAAAATAAAAGCCGAACTCTTTTACAGGCATTTTGCTCATTGCAATATCAATTACCTTACGGGCCTTGTCAAATTTCTTTTCTTCAATAAGCGCATACATAAGCCTTGCCATATTTTTACGTAAGGTAATGCCATTAATACGCGTTTGCGGATCGTGGTAAATATCAGTACCACTATTGCCCCAGTCCCATTTGGTAACTACATTATACATGGCTTCGCTATCGATAAAGCCCATGTCCATTACGGTACCGTCTTTAGGTATGGTTGTTTTTATTGGAACAAGCTTTAAGGCAACTCCCTGCAATTGTAAATAATCTTTCATCCAGATGTAATTGTCATCGTCAAAACTGCCGCCCGAAAAATAAATAGGGCGTTTCCAATTATTGTTGCGCACAATATCAAGCATCATTAAGTTATGCTTATAAATGGCGCTTTTAGGAAGGTCTACATCAATATAAGGCACTATCGAATCGTAATACTTGGGTGCTACGGCCTTATTGGCAATCACGGCATTTTTATCTACCGGGAAACGTATTTTATTGCTTGGATAAATGTGCGCTTTCTGGCCACCTTTAAGCTCTACCATAGTGCGGTCATCATCATTTTTTATGAAATTCATAAAATCATTAATGCTAATACGTTCATCGGTGCGCAAATCATACAGCATATAATCGCGGGTGCCATCTACATACTGACTGTGTTCGAACGATATAGGCACAGGCTCCGATTTGTAAACGTGTCTTTTCATCTGGTCGATATACCAGTCAGTAGGGAAGAGGGTGCTACAAACAATGCGCACGTCAGTACGGTAACCTTCAATCTCCTGGGCGCACCATAACGGAAAGGTATCATTATCGCCAATAGTAAACAGTATGGCATTAGGCTCGCAGGAGTCTAAATACGCTTTTGCCATGGCTACCGCCGTATAACGGTCCGATCTGTCATGGTCATCCCAGTTTTCCTTCGCCATTAAAACCGGAGCACTGAGTAATGTTACCGCTAACACTGCCGGCACGGCTATTTTAGGCTGAATGTATTTTTTTAGTCCATCATAAATAGAGTACACCCCAAAGCCTATCCATAAAGCAAAAACATAAAAAGAGCCTACCAAAGCATAATCGCGTTCACGAACTTCAAACGGACTTTCATTTAAAAATATTTTTAAGGCTATACTTGTGAATAGAAACAGTAACAACAACACATAAAAGCTTTTACGCTCTTTACGTGCATGAAAAACCATACCCGCAACCCCAAGTATAAACGGGATAAGGTAATAGGCATTGCGGCCTTTATTGTTTTTCATAACCGTCGTAATATGATCCTGCGGACCAAGCCTGGCCTCATCAATAAAATCAATGCCGCTTATCCAGTTGCCGTTAATATTATCATACTTGCCCTGCTCATCGCTTTGCCTTCCGGAAAAGTTCCACATTAGGTAACGCCAGTACATATAGCCAAATTGATACTCAAACATAAAAGCCATGTTTTGCGCAAAGCTTGGCTTTTCTACAATCAGGTAATCTTTATAGCTCTTAAGAAATTCGTTATACTCTTCATTACCAATTTCACCCTTAGCGTATGATGCTTTAAATTCGCCAATAGCTTGTTCAAGCTGCCCACGTGCCTGCGCGATAGCAGCGCCGGCTTGTTCATCGCTCAATTTGTCGAGGTCTACACCATAACGTAATAAATCTTCGCTAAAATCGTAAGCAGGGTTTAGCCTAAATTTAGGTGCTCCGGCAAAGCTCATGTAATTTACAGCACGGTCGGCATTTCCCATACGAGGTAAAAAGCCACTTTGGCTCTCGTTAGGGTTTTGCTTAGCGTTTATATAATTGTTTACAATTTCGTAGCGACCGGTTTTTTCGTTGCGCTCGTAGTTGGGTTTGGCATCGGTAAACGGTTTATCGGGGTCTAATCCTACATAAGCTTCTGTATACATTGGCCCGTAAAATGTACGCTGCTGCTGATATTGCTCACGGTTGTAGTAGGCGAGTACATCGGCTGCATTCGCAGGGTTGTTCTCATTAATAACCACATTAGCATTCGCACGGATGGGCAGTATCATCCAGGTAGAAAAACCAATGAATATAAACAGGATGCACAATAGAAAAGTGTTGTAAACAGGCAGGTTTTTCTCTTTTGTGTAACCAAGCCCAAAGTAAAAAAAGGCAATAACAAACAAAAAGGCAAATATAGTACCTGAGTTAAATGGCATGCCTAAGGAGTTAACCATAAATATTTCGGTCTTGCCGAAAAGCGCAAGGGTATACGGCAACAGGAAGCCGAATACAAAAAACAGTACCAATATCATTACTATATTAGCAATGATAAAGTTTTTTACAGTTACTACCTGATAGTTTTTAAAGAAGTAAATAAGCCCTAAAGAGGGTATTGCAAGCAAGGCCATAAAGTGTACCCCGAACGATAAACCTATAAGTAAAGATATTATGAGCAGCCATTTGTTGCCGCGCGGCGTGTGCATTTCTTCACCCCAGCGCAGGCCTGCCCAAAGCAATAAGGCAATAAATAACGATGCCATGGCATACACCTCGGCCTCTGTGGCGTTAAACCAAAAGCTATCTGAAAATAAAAAAGCCAGCGACCCAATGCCCGATGCACCCAATATCATTACAGCATTATCTTTATTAAACTCGCTGTAGCTTGCTACAACATTTTTCATAACTATGGTAAGCGACCAAAACATAAACAAAATTGTAAAGGCGCTAGATAGCACAGATACCATGTTTACCATAAGCGAAACCTTCTCAGGGCCGGTAGCAAACATTGCGAAAAAGGCGCCCACAATCTGAAAGAGGGGAGCCCCGGGTGGGTGGCCTACCTGCAACTTTGCTGAGGTAGATATATACTCGCCGGCATCCCAAAAACTAAATGAAGGTTCTACGGTTATAGAATAAACAATAAGAGCCACTGCAAAAAGGCACCAGCCTGTTATTGTGTTCCATTTTTTAAAGGTAAGGTCGTTCATATTGGTTAGCAGGGTTTTATTGTTTTGCAAAGAAAATATTTTAAAGCATACTACAACGCGAAAAATATTTTTTTAATATTTTTTTATTTTAAAGTTTGCAAAAGTAAAAATATGTGTTACATTTGCACCGCAATAACGCACAATTGGTCTATGGTGTAATGGTAACACTACTGTTTTTGGTGCAGTCGTTCAAGGTTCGAGTCCTTGTGGACCAACGGAAAACCTCCCATTTATGGGAGGTTTTTTCATTTTATACCAAATTGGATTTAGATATTTGAGTATCAAATTAGTAAGAAAGTCAATGTCATTATGAGCGCGATTATAATTACCAAAGCCACCACTAAGGATGTAGCTATCGTCCAAAATATTGGCAGGCAAACCTTTTACGAAACGTTTGCCGAAGGCAATAAGGAGGAAGATATGGCTAAGTATCTGGATGAAAATTTTAGCGCAGAAAAAGTTAGTGCCGAATTGAACAATCATGACTCTAATTTTTTTATTGCCTGGGATGAGAATGAAGCCATAGGGTATTTAAAGCTAAATACCGGTAAAGCTCAAACCGAATTACAAGATGAAACTTCGCTAGAAATAGAACGCATTTATGTAAAGAGCGAATATCACGGTAAAAAAGTGGGGCAAATTTTATACGATAAGGCTTTAGAAGTTGCCGCGGCTCAAAGTAAGCAATCGATTTGGTTAGGCGTGTGGGAAGAAAACCCACGAGCTATAAAGTTTTACGAAAAGAACGGCTTTGTTGCTTTTGATAAACACATTTTTAAAATGGGCAGCGATGAGCAAACAGATATTATGATGAGCAAACAATTATAGAATTATATCTATACTCATAAAAAAAACCTTCAGAAACTGAAGGTTTTTACTTTTACAAATCATTCTTTTACCTCAATCCTGATAAATCGCTTCCTGCTTCAAGTTCTTCCGGTTCTTTTCCCTGGCGGAATAACCGTGCTTGTAAATCGCCTTTTAAAATAATTGTATTGCCGTTAACCTCCAGCCAGCTGCCTTCGCGCAGTCCTAAAACCGGCGGCGTGTTAAATGCGTGAAACTCCTTAATGCGGGTTTCGCGGGTTTCACCCATATGCAAAGAATTCGGTAATGGGTCCTGGTAATGCGGGTTAAGGTTAAAAGGTATCGCGCCAAGCGTTTTAAAACTCGGCGGGTATATAATAGGCATATCATTAGTGGTTTGCATGGTTAATCCGCAAATGTTGCTACCTGCACTGGTGCCTAAGTAAGGCGTTCCGGTTTTTATAGACTGTTCTAAAGCAGTCATTGTTCCGTTTTTATAAAGCTGGCTAACCAGTAAAAAAGTATTGCCTCCGCCGGTAAATATAGCTTCGGCATCGGCTAATGCCTGTGTGGGATTCTCAAATTCATGCAGGCCTTTTACACTAATGTTTATTTTTGCAAAGAAATCTCGTGCTCCTCTCGTATAATCGTCATGGCTTATTCCACCCGGCCTCGCATAGGGTATAAACACCAACGCTGTAACATTTTCAAAATGGTGCTGTAGCGTTGGCAATAAGTAGTCGAGATAGGTACCGCCATGTAAAGTAGATGTGCTCGCAATAATTAGTTTTTTCATTCGTTTAAATAATGTAATAAGAGGTAAAGTTACAAAGATTTTAGCGCACGAGTAAAAGTTATGTAGCCTGCTATTTATTACAATCATCAATCAACAAACCTGTACCGTATTGAAAATTTTTATACTATTACTGCTAACACTTAGCTTTGCCACCATTTACGCCCAGGAGCGTAAACCGCTAAGCGGCAAAGTAACATCAGACTTTGATGATCTTGAAGGCATTTATGTTATTAATAAAAATGCAGACCGATCGGTCACTACCACCCGTGGAGGCTACTTTACAATTAATGCACAGGTAACAGACACACTTATTTTCAGTTCTATCCAATTTAACGCTAAAGAAGTAGTGGTTACGGAAGAAAGCTTTGGCCCAACTTTGTTTTTTGTTCCTCTAAAAACTATGAGCCGCGAACTCGACGAGCTTGTAATTGTTAATTACAACCATATCAATTCAGAGTCGCTCGGGCTGGTGCCAAAAGGCCAGAAGCAATACACTCCTGCCGAAAGAAAACTGGCAACCGCTACCAATTATAAAATGAACCCAATGGGTCTGGACCCGCTCATTAACGGCTTAACAGGTCGTACTGCTATGCTTAAAAAAGCCTATGAGACAGAGAAAAAAGAGGATTTAATGCAAAAAATAAATTATATTTATACTGAAGATGTTATTGTTGCCCAGTTAAAAATTCCGTTGGAATATGTACGTGGTTTTATTTACTTTGTAGTAGAAAACAAGTATGTTGCTAAAGCCATAAAAGAAAAAAACGAGACAATGGCTAAGTTCCTTATGTCGGGGCTGGCTGTAAAATATCTTTCCTTACTAAATTCTAATGACTAAACTTTTAGGCATACTACTCTTTCTGGTTGCTGTTCCCGGTATGTGCCAGGAGCGCAAGCCTTTAGTAGGTAAAGTAGTGTATGGTTCAGATCCTGTCACTGCTGTTTTTGTAATAAACAAAGCCACTGGCGCTGAAGTTAAAACCAATGCCGAAGGTAATTTTACGCTTTCTGCTAAAGTGGGAGATGCCATTGTGGTATACAGTCCGCAAACTACCGCCCGCGAATTTGCTGTAACGGCATCGTCATTTATCGAAAATCCATATATTGTTTCTGTCGAACGTAAAGCCGTTGAGCTTGATGAGGTAGTGGTAGACCAGCCGCGTGCTTCCAGCCATTCGCTTGGTCTTGTGCCTAAAAACTATAAATTTAAGACAGTCGGCGAACGGCACTTACACCGTTTTACCATGCAAAACAGCGGCCCAATTGCGCAGCTTATAAATGCTGTAACCGGGCAGACTTATTATATTGAGCTTGCCAAGAAGTATGCCCAAAAGGAAATCCTGCTTGAAAAAACAGACTACCTTTTTACCGATGAGCAACTTAAAACTGAATACCAAATTCCAGAAGAATATATTAAAGGTTTCGCGTATTTTATTGTGGATGACGAGAAATATGCCGATGCTGTTAAACTCAAAAATTACGGCGAGGCTAAAGTTATTGCTATGGGACTAGCCTTAAAATATAAGCAAATACTTAACAATGAGTAGGGTGCTTTATATATGTCTGTTGCTGCTATCGCTATCAGCACTAAGCCAGGAACGTAAGCCGTTTTTAGGCAAAGTAGTTTCGGGTGAAATGGTAGTTGAAGATATTTTTATCATCAACAAAGCTACCGGTGCAGAAACAAAAACCAATAACAATGGCATATTTACCTTGCCGGTAAAAGTAGGCGACCAACTTGTAGTATATGGCACCAAGACCGATGTGCGGGAGTTTACTATAAATAACCTGTCGTTTAAAGAACAGCCTTACGTGGTTTCGGTAGAAATTAAAGGGTATGATTTAGAAGAGGTTGTGGTTGAAGGCAGCACGGTAACATCTGAATCGTTAGGGTTAGTGCCTAAGGACCAAAAACAATATACCCCCGCCGAGCGAAAATTATATACCGCCACCGAGGGTACCGATGCCATTTTTAATGCAATATCAGGCCGGACAAAAATGCTGAAAAAGGCCGCCGAAACTGAAAAGAAAGAAGGCGTTATACAAACCCTTAACGGGATGTATACCGATACTGAGATTACAGAGCAATTAAACATTCCTGCCGAGTATGTTAGGGCATTTATATTTTATGTAGCCGAAGATAAAAGCATAGCCAATGCGCTAAAAGGCGATAATGAGACGCTTGTAAGACTATTGATGATAGATCTTGCTAAAAAATACCTCACTGCGCTTAAAGATGGTAAATAAATTGCTATACACGGTACTTATGCTTTGTTCGCAGTTAGCGTTTTGTCAGGAACGGCAAACGCTTAATGGGCATGTAATTGCAGGTAACTTGTCTGTGGCAGACGTATTTGTAATAAATAAGGCAACAGGTATCGAGACTAAAACCGATAATAGTGGTAATTTTACTATACCTGCACGCACCGGCGATTATCTGGTAGTATACGCTAATAATGTAGACGTTCGGGAGTTTTATGTTAGCGATATAACCTTTAAACAACAGCCGTATACTATGGAGGTTAAACCTTCTGCTTACGAGCTTAAAGAGGTGGTTATTAATAATAAAGTTAGCGCCCAAAGTTTAGGTATTGTGCCTAAAAATCAAAAACGCTACACCCCGGCTGAAAGACGGCTGTATACTGCAAGCGATTGGAAGCCCACCTTTAGCGTTGGTACTACAGCGGGTGTCGTGATGCCTACAGATTTTATTATTAATGCCATTAACGGCCGGACAAAGATGCTTAAAAAAGCAGTAAAGACCGAAAATAAAGAGTTTGCAATAGACAAAATTAACGGGCTGTACACAGAACAGGAAGTAATTGACGAACTTAAAATTCCGGCGGAATATGTGCAGGGATTTTATTTTTTGCTGTGGAAAATGCTGCTTGTGCCAAAGCCTTAAAATCTAAGAATGACGACCTCTCGAAGCTGATACTTATGGAGCTCGCTAAAAAATACCTTGTACTAATAAAAGATGAATAAGTTTTTTTACATATTATTTACATTACTGTGCCTGCCGGCATTTGCCCAAAAGCGTGTTCCGTTAAATGGACGCATAACGGCTGATAACGCCGTAGTTACCAACGCCTTTATTATCAACAAACATTTAGGAAAGGAAACCCGGACTGACGGCAATGGTAATTTTACCATTATGGCACGATCTGGTGATATACTGGTGGTATATAGCAAAGGTACCGAGTTGCGGGAGTTTTATTTAACGGAAGCATCTTTTAAAGAAAGCCCTTATAGATTAGAAGTTAAGCCGGTTACAACCGAGCTTGAAGAAGTGGTTATAAGCGATAGTGTACCGCTCTCGGCCGGATTTCCTCGTATGCAGCCAAAATATACACCTGCCGAAGCTAAACTAAAAGCAGCAACAGATACTTACCACATGGATCAGGGATTGATGATACATGGCGATGCTATAATTAATAAGTTAACAGGCCGCAGTGCTGCGCTTAAAAAAGCCTTATCTACTGAAAGAAAAGAGGCTACTATGGAAGCTATAACCAATGATGCGGCATTGGTTGAAATGATACAACAGGATCTTGAAATTCCGGAAGAGTATGTACGTGGCTTTTTATTTTACTTAGTAGAAGATGCAGAATTTGCTGCCGCGTTGAAAGCTAAAAATTCTGATTTATCAAAAACACGCCTTTTGCATTTAGCCGAGACCTACAGGCAAAATTTGCAATCGGGCGAATAACCACTATAATCACCTATTTACCACTATAGCTATGCGGACTTACATAATCATATTATTTGCAGTATTGTTCTTCCCAATTGTAGCTATAGCACAAAGAGTAAGCCAGCCACGGCAACTGCTGCATGGCAGGGTAGCGGCAGATTCTTTAGTTGTAGATAATCTATCGGTAAGTAATACCACATCGCGAATTGGTGCTGTTACCGATGATAAGGGGATGTTTACCATCTATGCCCGGCCTACCGATACCTTGCTATTTTCGAGTGTAACTTTTCGATCGATGTATATGGTTTTAAAGGAGGGCGACTTTTTGCAGGATCCGCTGGTTATAAAACTCGATGTAAATGTTACAGTGCTCGATGAGGTGGTTATAACCCCAAACGTGCTTAGTGGTGATTTGGCTAAAGATAGTAAGAAGACTAAAACGCTTAGTGTTACTGCCGGCTTGCAGTCGGCGCAGGAACTTAACAGGTATGCCATAACTCCGAATAAGTACGATATAAAAGTAAATAATACGCTGCCGCCTAATATGCAGGATATGAACGGCATTAATATTACCCGTATTTTTGATATGTATTTCAAAAAGAAAAACAAGCGGAAGGACAGGAGCGAAATTTATGATGCCGAATCTAAAAAGCCTTTTCCTGAAGCGATCAAAGAGCGTTATACATACTATTTTTTTACTAGTACGCTTCAAATTCCGCAAAATGAAATTGGGCTGTTCCTTAATTTTAGCGATGCCGGCGAAACATCATACGCATTGCTTGATGTAAAAAAGGAATTTGAACTTACCGATTATCTTGTTCAAAAAAGTAAAGAATACCTGGCTAATAAGAAATAGTTAGTCAAAAATGTATCTTTGTGTATAAAACAACATAACTGTTATGGATTTATACCATATTACACCAGCCAACGCACCTAAGGTTCCCATAATAATAAGCTCACCGCATTCGGGTACATTTTTTCCTGAGGATATTGCATCGCGACTACATCCTGAAAAGGCAGCCAGGCCGGATGATACCGATTGGTTTATAGATCGCCTTTACGACTTTGCGCCGCAAATGGGCATTACCGTTATCAAGGCAAACTACAGCCGCTGGGTAATCGACCTCAACCGCGACCCAGGAAGTAAACCCTTGTATACCGATGGGCGCGTAATAACGGGGCTAACGCCACTAACTAATTTTAATGGTGATGCACTGTATCAGTCAGGTGAGCCGGACGAGCATGAAATTGCCGAACGTGTACACAAATACTACCTTCCGTACCACAAAAAAATTGAAGAATTACTGGAGCAAACAAAAAGAGAATTTGGCGTAGCCTTACTTTTTGATGCGCATTCCATACGTAAAATAGTGCCGGGTATACAAGCCGATCCTTTCCCTGATTTAATTCTGGGGGATAATGATGGTAACTCTGCATCCGCAGAAATTATTAAAACAGCGTGGGAAGCTTTACAAACCGAGAGGTATCAGGCAGACCACAACCACCCGTTTAAAGGAGGTTACATAACGCGTAGTTTTGGTAAGCCATCGCAAAATATTCATGCATTGCAACTCGAAATGGCAAAAACAAATTATATGGATGCTGCCGAAGAAAATTACAACGAGCAAAACGCGGCACAAATTCGCGAAGTACTTAAAGGCTTATTTACCCAACTTATAAAAACATTGCAACCGTAATGGCAGCAAATACCTATACTTTTAAAGGTCTGCTGACCGAAAACGGCTGGCTTACCAATGCCGTTGTACATTTAGATGAAGCAGGAACTATAATTTCAATTACCGAAAGCGATACTAAACAGGGAGAATACATAAACGGCTATGGGTTGCCTGGATTCCAAAATGCGCACTCACATGCGTTTCAATATGCAATGGCGGGTTTGGCTGAGTTACATACCGATACTGGAGTACAAGATGATTTCTGGAGTTGGCGTAATGCCATGTACGGTTTGGCGCTTACCCTTTCGCCGGAACAATTAGAGGTTATTGCAACCATGCTTTACAGCGAAATGGCGCGCCACGGTTACACGGCGGTAGCCGAATTTCATTATTTGCACCATGATAAGGATGGTAAACCATACCCCAACCTTGCCGAAATGGGCGCACGACTAATAGCTGCTGCCAAAGCTGCAGGAATTCGTATTACGTTAGTACCTATGTTTTACCAGCAAGGAGGTTTTGGCCAGCCACCGGTAGAACGTCAAAAACGCTTTATATCATCTGCTATAAATGATTATTATAAACTGTTTAATAGTAGTATTGATGCAGCTAAAAATTACGAAAATGCATCCACGGGTGTGGGTATTCATTCGCTTAGGGCTGTAAAACCCAAAGATGTTATAAGTATTTGTAATGCGCTTGATGGTAGCATGCCCTTTCATATTCATGTATCGGAACAATTAAAAGAGATTGAAGATAGCGTTGCTTTTCATGGCAAACGCCCGGTACAATGGCTGCTTGATAATTGTAATGTGAATAATAATTACCATTTGGTACACGCTACACACCTTGATGATAATGAGGTAAAAGGCATTGCGCAAAGTGGTGCTAATGTGGTATTGTGTCCAAGTACCGAGGGTAATTTAGGTGATGGCTTATTCAGGTTTGAAGACTATAAAAATTACAATGGTAGCTGGAGTATCGGTACTGATAGCCACGTGGGCCTTAACCCGTTGGAAGAGTTGCGCATATTAGATTACGGTCAGCGGTTAATTTCGCACAAGCGTACCACTTTTGTAACTGAAGGCCAGGGAAACAGTGCCTTTAACGCGATAAAAATGGCATGGCAGTCGGGGCGAAAAGCTATGGGCGCACCTAATAAAGAATTTTTCGGTATAGGTCAGCCGTTTGATGCGGTGGTTATGAGAGCCGATTCGCCTTTAGTAGTCACGGCATCGCTCCAAAACCTATGTAATACGTTTGTGTACAGCACCGATGCATCCGATATCTCGGGTACTATTGTGGCCGGTAAATGGATCTATAAAAATGGGCAGTCGCGTGAAAATATCGTGAATAATTTTGTAGCTACGCTTACGGAGTTAAGGACGAGGGTGTAATTTTTCCATTCCGAATGAAGCGAAGCGTAATTGAGGAATCTCAATTGCTAACAAACCAAAATTCCGTATTTTTGACTCATAATTTAAATGTATGCTTGGACTTAAACTTTTAACCGATCCCCGCTGGGCTAATATTGCTGAATCTAACATGGAAGAAATACTTACAGACCATGCTTGGTGCGAACAAAAAGCAGCGGCTAATGTGTTGTATTTAATAGTTAATAATTCTGAACATATCGACCTGGTTCAAAAACTGGCTGAAATTGCTATTGAAGAAATGCAGCATTTTGAGCAGGTGGTAGCCATTATCAAACAGCGCGGTTATACTTTAGGCCGTGAAAGAAAAGATGATTACGTAGGCCAACTCATGAAATTTATTACTAAAAACGGTAGCAGAAATACATCGTTTATAGACCGGTTACTTTTCTCTGCCATGATAGAGGCCAGAAGCTGCGAACGTTTCAGGGTGCTGTACCAAAACATAAGCGATAAAGATTTGGCTAAATTTTACTACGACTTAATGGTATCTGAAGCGACACACTACACGACATTTTTGGGCTTCTCACGAAAATATACGGTTGATGTAGATGTCGACAAACGCTGGGCAGAATGGCTGGAGTTTGAAGGGCAGCTGATTCAGAGTTATGGTAAATCAGAGGCTATACATGGGTAGTGGTTGAGATGCATTGTATGTATTTGGGGAGAAAGATTCTTCGACTTCGTTGCACTTCGCTCAGAATGACAATGGTGCGTAAGTAATCTTGTCATGCTGAGGGAGAGAGGCACCTCACCCTATAACGATTTCTCGTTGACCGAAAATTTTAACAAACGCATATCGCTCCTTTCTATCAAATTGAAAGAAACTTTGTATTTTAGCCATGATGAAAGGGATATTAAAATCAGGGGTGTTTTTTCTGTTGGCATTTACACTATGTTCGGCGGGGGTGCATAAGTTTTATGTGGCGGTATTTCAATTAGAATATGTGCCTCAAAAAAAAGTGGTACAAATTACGTCGCGCATTTTTATAGACGACCTTGAGGCAGCCCTTAACAAAAAATATAACAAAAGACTTAATATTGGGAGTAGTAAGGAACTTGCCGAAGCTAATGATTTATTGAGGCAATACCTTAACGACAACGTACATATAAAGATAAACGGTCAGTCAAAAGCCATTAAGTTGCTAGGTAAGGAAACCGAAGATGATGTACTTATCTGCTACTACACCGTACCTGCTGAAGCTAAAATAAAGACGGTTGAAATGAAAAATACCGTTTTGTTTGAAGCATTTACCGATCAGCAAAATATTATACATACTAAAGTAAACGGCGATAAAAAGAGCCTGTTGCTTACTAACGACAATCCGTCAGGGATTGTAGAATTTAAATGATTATGATGATGATGAAGAAAGCATTATATACCCTATCGGTTTTAGTTGCAATGCATGCGGCAGCTCAGGAAAAACCTGAAGCCAAGCGTGAATCTGGCCATACTATTAGCAACCCATTTAGCCAGATGTACGATTTATTGGCCACGCCCAATATGTTTCGCACGGCATCGGGAGCACCTGGGCCGGCATACTATCAGCAGCAAGCCGACTATAAAATGGATATAGAGATTGATGATAAAAACACCAGGCTTTACGGTACCGAGACTATAACCTACCACAACAACGCTCCTGAGTCACTTGAATATTTGTGGGTGCAGTTGGACCAGAACCAGGCAGCTGCAAAATCGCCTTCAAAATTAATTGACAGCCAAAAGATGGATGCTGCTTATAAAGCCGACGGCTTTGCACGTAAATACGTGGAGGAAGAGTTTGATGGCGGTTTTAAGTTAGAATACGTAAAAGATGCAAAGGGCAATCCGCTAAAATATACGGTAAATCAAACCATGATGCGTATCGATTTACCTTCTCCGCTTAAACATGGCGAAAAAGTTTCTTTTCGTATAAAATGGTGGTACAATATCAATAACTATAGGGTAATTGGGGGTCGTTCCGGTTACGAGCATTTTGATAAGGATAATAATAACCTGTATGTGGTGGCACAGTTTTACCCTCGTATGGCAGTTTATAACGATGTTGAAGGCTGGCAGAACATGCAGTTTTGGGGATCGGGTGAGTTTGCATTGCCCTTTGGTAACTTTGAGGTAAATATTACCACACCCGCCGACCATATTTTAGATGGTACTGGCGAACTTCAAAACAGAAAAGATGTACTAACATCCGATCAGCTTAAGCGTTACGATCAGGCTACAAAGAGTTATGATAAGCCGGTAGTGATTGTAACCCAGGCAGAAGCAGAAGCATCTGAAAAAGGATTTTCTACTAAAAAGAAAACCTGGAAAATGAAGGCGACTAATGTGCGCGACTTTGCATTTTCTACCTCGCGTAAGTTTATTTATGATGCGATGGCCGTTAAGTTAGGCGGTAAAACCGTTATGGCGGTATCATTATACCCTAAAGAAAGTAACCCGCTTTGGGGCGAGACATCTACAAGGGTGGTGGCGCATACACTTAAAACGTATTCAAAATACACGTTTGATTACCCGTATCCTAAAGCGATTTCTGTTTCGGCAGAAGACCAGGGGATGGAGTACCCGATGATATGCTGGAACTACGGCCGCCCTGATGAAAAAGGTGTGGTAAGTGATAATATTAAATACGGAATGACAAGTGTAATTATCCATGAAGTGGGGCACAATTTTTTCCCAATGATCGTAAATTCTGATGAAAGACAATGGTCGTGGATGGATGAAGGCTTAAATACATTTTTGCAGTATTTAACCGAGCAGGAGTATATGCCTAACTATCCGTCGCGCCGTGGGCCGGCTTCTAAAATTGTTCCTTACATGAGTGGTGACCAGAAGTTTTTGGAACCTATAATGACCAATTCTGAGAGTATTCACCAGTTCGGGTCGAACGCCTATGCCAAACCAGCAACAGGTTTGAACATGCTGCGCGAAACAATAATGGGTCGTGAGTTGTTTGACCACGCCTTTAAAACCTACGCTAACCGCTGGAAGTTTAAGCACCCAACGCCGGAAGATTTTTTCCGTACAATGGAAGATGCCTCCGCGGTAGACCTTGACTGGTTTTGGAGGGGATGGTTTTACTCAACCAATTATGTAGATATAGCAATTACTGATGTAAAGCAATATTATGTAACCGAGACACAACCTAAAGAGGCTAAAGATGTAAGCATAAAAAAAGGACGTTTTGATCAAGAAAAAGGACCCTTTGTATACATGGTAGCTAATGGCCCGGATGCGAACAAAACGCCTGTAAAGGCTTTGGCAATTGGCGATGTAAAGTTGCTTAACGATTACATTAGCGAAAAATTTAGTATTGAAGAGAAAGCCAAGCTAAAGCAGCCTAAGTACTTTTATGAGGCAACATTTACTAAGCCGGGCGATATGCTAATGCCTATAATTGCAGAACTTACCTTTGAAGATGGCACTACGCAAACGGAGACATTTCCGGTACAAATTTGGAGAAAAAATAATCAGAGTGCTATACGTGTATTTGCGACAGATAAGCCTGTAAAAAAGATTACTGTAGACCCTAAGCTGTTAACGGCAGATATTGATATTACTAATAATACGTGGCCAAAAAGCCAGGTTAAATCTAAGTTTGATCAATTTGGTGGTTAATTTGCAATTGCCGCTAACGTTAAAAAGCTTAAAAAACACCAAAATCAACATCTGTACCTTATAATAAAAACGTATTTATAGTTACATTTGTATATAAATTTTAAAGCTATGTTTGGAATAGGAGGCGGAGAAATGATGTTAATCATCCTTGTGGTGCTTATGCTTTTTGGGTCAGATAAAATACCTGAAATTGCACGCGGCCTTGGTAAAGGTATGCAGCAATTAAAAGATGCTACAAACGATATTAAATCAGAAATTCATAACAGTGCTGATATTGAAGGTATAAAAAAGAGCCTTACGGATTTAGGTAACAGCGATGTGCCTAACAGTATCACTGAAGAAATAACTAAGGTAAAAGAGGATATAGAAACCATGTCCGGACCTATAAAACGCATTAACTAGCATGCTGGAACAACTGCAGCAATTAGACAGGACGATATTTGTATTTCTTAACGGATTGGGATCGGAGACGTTCGACCCGCTTTGGGAAAATATCACCCGCTTTTATAGTTGGATTCCTATTTTTTCTATCATTTTTTATCTTACTTTCAAAAGGCTTGGCTGGCGCCATGCGCTATTGGTTATAGGTATGATAACCTTGCTGCTGCTAATTACCGATCAAACTACAAACCTAATAAAGAATAGCTTTCAGCGTTTACGCCCGGGTAATAACCCCGAAATTGCTGATTTAATAAGGGCAGTGCAAAAGCGTAAATCATTTAGTTTTATATCGGGCCACGCCTCAAACTCTATGGCGGTCGCCTTCTTTTTGTACAGAGTGCTGCACCCGTATATTAAATATATGGGCTTCTTCTTTTTATGGCCGCTTATATTTGCCTACAGCCGCATCTACTTAGGGCTGCATTATCCGGGCGATATTCTAATGGGATACCTGTACGGTATTTTTACAGGCTGGTTAGTGCTTAAGCTATATATTTACTTAAGGGATAGATTCTTCCCTAAACAACAGGAAGAATTAGATAACCCTACTAACAGTGAGCCCGTCACGAATGGGTAATAAAATTGTTTCTACACGAGGGTCTTCCTTGATTAATCTATTATAATCTAAAAGCACTTTAGTAGTACGGTCTTTTTCGTTTAAAGGTTCTAAAACTTTACCGCTCCACAAAACGTTATCACTAAGTATAATGCCGCCTTTATTCATAAGGGGAACTATCATTTCGAAATAATTCAGGTAGTTTTCTTTATCGGCATCAATAAAAACAAGGTCAAATTTTTTATTAAGCGTGGGTATAATATCCAGCGCTTCGCCTAGATGCTGAAAAATCTGGTTGCCCCACGGCGAAAGGTCAAAATACTTCCGCTGCAAATCCTGCAGTTCTTCTTTTATATCAATAGTATCAATAGTACCATCTGCACGTAGGCCTTCAGCAAGGCTTAGGGTAGCATAGCCGGTATAGGTGCCAATCTCTAATATATGCTGCGGATTTGCCAGTTTTGCTATCATGCTAAGTACGCGCCCCTGAAAATGACCACTAAGCATGCGTGGCTGTAATACCTTTTGATAGGTTTCACGGTTTAGCGTTGAGAGCAATTGTGGCTCATCGGCACTGTGGTTGCTGGCATAATCCTGTAAATCGTCAGATATAAAATGCATGGTATAAATTTTTGCAAAGGTAATAAACCCAAAAAATAACATAGGCATTACGGTTAAATAAATAATTGGCAAAATAGTTGCTACCTTTGCAAAATGCAAACGGAGAAAAAAGATATAAGGGCGCTTACGAAAGATGAACTACGTGATTTTTTTGTGGCAAATGGCGATAAGGCATTCCGAGGCAACCAAGTGTACGAATGGTTGTGGAGTAAACGCGCGCATAGTTTTGATGATATGACTAATGTGGCTAAGCCTACCAGGCAAATGCTTATAGATAATTTTGTTATTAATCATATTCATGTAGATGAAATGCAGCAGAGTACCGATGGTACTGTAAAAAATGCTGTGCGCCTGCATGATGGTTTAGTGGTAGAGAGTGTTTTGATACCTACTAAAACCCGAACTACTGCCTGTGTATCGAGCCAGGTGGGCTGCAGTCTCGACTGTAATTTTTGCGCTACCGCAAGGCTTAAGCGCATGCGTAACCTTAACCCCGATGAAATTTACGACCAGGTTGCGGCTATAGATAGCGAAAGCCGCCTGTACCATAACAGGCCGTTAAGCAATATTGTTTTTATGGGAATGGGCGAGCCGCTTATGAACTATAATAATGTACTTAAAGCTATTGAAAAAATTACTTCGCCTGAAGGTTTAGCGATGTCGCCAAGGCGTATTACGGTTTCTACATCAGGCTTGCCTAAAATGATTAAGAAACTGGCCGATGACGAAGTGCGTTTTAAACTTGCAGTATCATTACACTCGGGTATTGACGAGGTGCGATCTAAAATTATGCCTTTCAGTTCAAACTTTCCGTTGGCTGATTTGAGAGAATCGCTTGAGTACTGGTATAGCAAAACTAAAAGCCGTGTTACATACGAATATGTGGTTTGGAAGGATATTAACGACCGTAAGATTGATATTGATGCGCTGGTAAAATTTTGTAAGTACGTACCCTGCAAAGTAAACCTTATCGAATACAATCCTATTGATGATGGCGAGTTTCAGCAGGCCGACCCCGAAGCTATTGATGCTTATATAAAAGCATTAGAACGTGCCGATATTGTGGTTAAAGTACGCCGTAGCCGTGGTAAAGATATTGATGCAGCGTGTGGGCAGTTGGCCAACAAAAATGAAGCAGTTAACCAGGAGTAGTTTAAAGTGGAAGTCGCGATCAGTTTTTCAGTCCCAGTTTACAGTTTTGTTGTGTGAGGCACTATATATTGTATTGTAAGAATTATCTTTTATAAATCAATATGCAAATGCCTGCAATTATAATCAATCTCTTTTGTTATCTTTGAGGCGCATGAAAATCGTTGAGCAAATAAAGCAGCCCATAACACTGGAAATGGAAATTTTTGAGAAAAAATTCCGTGAGTCCATGCTGTCTAAAGTGGCATTGCTTAACCGTATTACCTACTATATAGTAAACCGCAAGGGCAAGCAAATGCGCCCTATGTTTGTGTTTTTAACTGCCAAAATGATAAGCAATGGCGAGGTTAACGACCGCACTTATCGTGGTGCTGCTGTAATAGAACTAATACATACTGCCACCCTTGTTCATGACGATGTGGTAGACGACAGTAACCGCCGCCGCGGATTCTTCTCGATAAATGCGCTGTGGAAAAATAAAATTGCTGTTTTAGTGGGTGACTACCTGCTCTCTAAAGGGTTATTACTTTCTATAGATCATGGCGACTTCGATTTGCTTAAAATAATTTCGGTAGCTGTACGCGAAATGAGCGAAGGTGAGCTGTTGCAAATTGAAAAAGCGCGCAGGCTGGATATCACTGAAGATATTTACTACGAAATCATCCGCCAAAAAACGGCAACCCTTATTGCTGCCTGTTGCTCGCTTGGTGCGTGCTCGGTTAAACCGGAGGGCGATGATACCGAGAAGATGCGCAAGTTTGGCGAACTGATAGGGATGGCCTTCCAGATAAAAGACGACCTTTTTGATTATACCGATGATGCCATAGGCAAACCTACAGGTATAGATATTAAGGAACAGAAGATGACGCTACCTTTAATTCATGCGTTGAACAATTGCAGCAATCAGGAAAAGAATTGGGTTATCAACTCTATTAAAAACCACAATAAAGATAAGCAGCGTGTAAAAGAAGTTATTGCTTTCGTAAAAAACAAAGGCGGACTTACCTATGCCGAGCAAAAAATGGGTCAGTTTCGCGAAGAAGCCCTTTTGTTACTATCCGGCTACCCATCATCTGAATATAAAGATGCTTTAGTTTTAATGGTAAACTATGTAATTGAACGTAAAAAATAAGCCTTTTAAAATATATAAATTATGCAAGCTGCCTATTGGGTAGCTTTTTTTTGGATTTTTTTAAATTATACCTGTCTGAATAATAAGGGTTTAAAAATTAATTATAAAAATTGTATTTTTAACATGCAACCATTTTGTTACTACATTCGTCTATGTTTATAGAAGTCGGTTAGTAATTGCAAAATGAGGACCAACAACTAACCAACACCCAATAAACCAAATTTTGAAAGTAATTAACCTACATCAGGACGAGAACGACCTTATAAGGCAGGCCGCTGATAACAACCGGCATGCCCAGCAAAAAGTCTACTCTAAGTATGCGCCTAAAATGTTAAGTATATGCAGGCAGTACATTAAAGATTTGCACCAGGCCGAAGACATTATGATTACTGCTTTTATGAAGGTGTTTACCAACCTTAAAAATTTTGAGCACAAGGGCAGTTTTGAAGGATGGATTCGCAGGATAATGGTAAACGAATGCATATCGTACTTAAGGGTTCAAAAAAAGGTTGGGTTTTTAGAGGATGAGTTTTATGTAGAAGACACTTTTAATAATATTGAAAGCCATTTTAGTGTTGAGGATATTCAGAGCCTGATTGATAGCCTGCCGGATGGGTATAAAATGGTTTTTAACCTGTATGCGGTGGAAGGATTCAAGCATCAGGAAATTGCAAAAATGCTGGGGATAAGTGAGGGCACAAGCAAATCGCAGCTTTGCCACGCACGCAAAATGTTACAGGAGCAAATTAACAAACAAAAGAATTACGTAAATGGAACCGAATAATAAATTAGAGCAACACTTTAAACAAAAGTTGGAGCAACGCACCATTCAGCCTACAGAAATGGCTTGGGACAGGCTCGATGCTATGCTTACGGTTGCTGAACAAAAAAAGAAGCCAAACCGCACGTGGATGTATATGGCGGCAAGTTTTTTAGCACTTTTACTGGCCGGAACTATCTTTTTAAATCAGGAAAATGACAATAAAGATAACGGCATTATAAATAGTAACAGTGTTGTAAGCAGTGAAAAACCGGAAGTATATAGAGAAGAAAATACAGTTACTACAATTACTAACGATGTTGTAAAACCACAGGAAGCTGTTGCTACTACAACTACAGTTGCATCAGGTAAAGTAAATTATAAAAATGTAGTGACACGCCCATCATCTAAAAAGGACAGCACAGTAAAAAATGAAATACTTGAAAAAACAGTAGGCACACCTAACCAGGATTTGGCAGCTAACGAAGTTAAAACAAAGGTAAAAACTTCAAAAATTTCGGTTAATGCAAGCGACCTGTTAGCAGCAGTAGAAGGCCCGGTTAAGGTAAAAGCAAACACTACTGCTACTGCATCTTTATCTAAAACTAAGCAGCCTACGGTTAAGGTAAATTCTAATTCATTGCTATCATCTGTAGAGAGTGAACTTACTGAAAGCTTTAGGGATAGAGTGTTACAGTCGGTATCTAAAAACTTTGATAAGGTTAAAACATCGGTTGCAGCCCGCAATCACGAATAATAAACATCAATCAATAAATATTTAAAATCAAAAAACATGAAAACTATTACTTTTTATGTGTTGGCACTGCTATGCCTTGCAGCTACAAAACTTACAGCACAGGAATCATTTGAAAAAAGAGCTTCGGCTATCGCTAATAATATCGAGGCGATTACCAAACAACAAAAAGATTCACTAAAAATGGAAGTTGAAGCCGTAAATCTTCAGCTTGAAAATAACCAGATTACTCCGGCAGCAGCCGATGCCAAAAAACAGGAACTTGCCCAAATGCGCGCAAAAAATATTGAGGATAAAGTTGCCATTGAAGAGCAAAAGTTATCTGACCTTGTTAAAGATAAAGTTGACGGTAATGTGAAAGAGGATGGTTATAAAGGATTTTCAGTTCGTTATAAAACCGGTGCTAAATGCGATACCTGTAAAGTTAAAGAGGTTGTTTATAAAAGAACAACATCGCAGTTTGTATTTGCTCTTGGTGTTAACCGCGCCCTCATAGATGATAAAGCTGATGATAGCTACAAATGGAGATCTGACTTTTATGAGTGGGGTGTAACTTGGAACACTAGGCTGGCTAAAAATAATAACCTGCTACATGCAAAGTACGGCCTGTCTTTACAATACAACAACCTTCGTGCAGATAACGACCAGGTGTTTGCAATAGATGGCAACAAAACAATACTTGTAGATACTGATAGAAATATAGATGTTGCCCGCTTGCGCTATGTAAACATTGTAGTACCAGCACACTTAGAGTTCGACTTTACCAAAAAGAAGGTTACTGGCGAAAGAACTTATTTTCCATCTCATAAAAGTTTACGCATAGGGCTAGGTGGTTACGTGGGCGCTAACATTAAAGAAAAGCAAATTATTAAATATAGAAATGAGGATGGTAATGATGTAAAAAGCAGAACTAAAGGCGACTATAACGTAAACGACTTTGTTTATGGAGTAAGCGGATACATAGGCTACCGCGAAATAAGTCTTTACGCAAAGTATGATTTGCAGCCAATATTCGCTAATAATGAAATAGATCAGAATAATTTATCTCTTGGCATACGTTTTGATTTCAATTAATAGTTAAAGGTTAGTTTTGTACTTAGAAAAGGGCGCATCTGCTGAAGAGATGCGCCCTTTTCGTTTTATATATAGCATACATTAATATAATGTGCTTAAAATATTCAGTAGATGTAAAGTTTTGTAATTTTAGTGCTAAACTAACACTACTATGTCTCACGATCATGGCCACGACCATACACATGGTGTCTCGGCTAAAAATATAAAAGTCGCATTTTTCTTAAATCTTGCCTTTACGGTACTCGAAGTTGTAGGGGGCTTTTATGTAAATAGTGTCTCCATACTTTCAGATGCGCTGCATGACCTTGGCGACAGCCTCTCGTTAGGTTTATCGTGGTACCTGCACAACCACTCTAAAAAAGGTGCCGACGCTAAATTTACCTTTGGCTACGGGCGGTTCTCGTTATTAGGTGCGCTTATTAATAGCGTTATACTTGTAGTGGGTTCTATATTTGTAATTACCGAAGCTGTAAAAAGGCTTATACACCCCGAAGCTGCCGATGCCCGCGGGATGCTCTTGTTTGCTATTGTAGGCATAGCTGTAAATGGATATGCCGCCTTCCGCCTTAGCAGAGGCAAATCGCTTAACGAAAAAGTGGTGAGCTGGCATTTAATAGAAGATGTTTTAGGCTGGGTAGCAGTACTTATAGTATCGATAGTAATGATGTTTACTAATGCCCCATGGCTAGACCCAATATTATCTATAGGCATTACATTATTTATAATTTATAATGTTGTGGGCAGGCTTAAGGATGTCATGGTAATATTACTGCAGGGCACCCCGGCCGACGTGAATACCGCCGAGATTGAATCAGAGATATTAAAAGTTAATCATGTGCACTCTATGCACCATGTAAATGTATGGTCGTTAGAAGGGGAACACCATGTGTATACGGCTCATATAAAAACGCGCAATGTAATCAGTTTTCCTGAAGTTATTCAGCTAAAACGCGATGTAAAAGCGATTCTAAAAAAATATCCTTTTACGCATTACACTATTGAAATTGAATTTGAAGATGAAGCCTGCGAACTGATTAAATAATACTGCAACAAAACAATAACAGTTGTTTATCTGTAACATTCACTACTATGGTTTACCTTTAGGTAAAATCGTACAAATGAAAATTCTTGTTACCGGTACCACGGGTTATATTGGTAAAAGGCTTATCCCGTTTTTAATTAAGGCAGGGCATCAGGTACTATGCTGCGTTAGAGATATCGAACGTACACCATCATCACTTAAAAAACTGGAGCGCATTAGCTTTATCGAAGTCGACTTTTTAAAATACGATGCCGCTATAAAATTACCCCAAATAGATTGTGCCTATTACCTAATGCACTCTATGTCGTCTGCAGGGGATTTTGATAAATTAGAACTGGAGTGTGCTGAGAATTTTAAAAAATATGTAGCAGGTACCGGTGTGCAACAAGTTATTTATTTAAGTGGAATAGTAAACGAAGAAGAACTCTCTAAACACCTAAATTCTCGCAAGCAGGTCGAAGATTCCTTAACATCGGGCAATTACGCTATGACCACGCTACGGGCAGGAATAATTGTGGGTAGCGGTAGTGCGTCGTTCGAAATTATACGTGACTTGGTAGAAAAGCTGCCTGTTATGATTACTCCTAAATGGCTCAACACTAAAACGCAGCCAATATCAATACGCGATGTATTGGCGTACCTCTCTAAAGCCGCGGGAGATAAACGGCTTTACAATAATAACTATGATATATATGGCCCGGATATTCTGACCTATAAAGAAATGCTTTTAACCTTTGCCGAAATTCGCGGACTTAAACGTACCATTATTACGCTTCCGGTAATGACGCCTAAATTATCATCGTACTGGCTGTATTTTGTAACCTCAACATCATACAGGTTGGCAGCATCGTTAGTAGATAGCATGAAGATAGAAGTGGTTGGCAGAAAAAATAATCTATCAGAAATGCTGGAAGTGTATCCGGTAAGCTACCGCGATGCCGTTAAAAATGCTTTTGCCATTATCGATCAGGATGGTATAACTTCGAGCTGGAAAGACTCTATGGTAAGCAGCCATTTTAGCGGTAAATTATCATCGTATGTCGAGATCCCTAAATATGGCTGCGTACAGGATGTAAAAGAGCGTGAGGTTACAAACCCGGAACAGGTACTCAACCGCATTTGGGCACTGGGCGGCAGCACGGGCTGGTACTACGGCAATACGTTATGGCAGGCGCGGGGATTTATTGATAAGCTGTTTGGAGGAACGGGGCTACGACGTGGTCGTACGCACCCTTCTAACTTACAGGCTGGTGATGCACTCGATTTCTGGAGGGTAATTTCTGCCGATAGAGAGCAAAAGCGGTTGTTATTGTACGCCGAGATGAAACTTCCGGGTGAGGCGTGGCTCGAATTTAAAATTGAAAATAACAAATTACACCAGCGTGCCGTGTTTCGCCCAAAAGGATTATGGGGTCGGCTTTACTGGTATTCCGTATTGCCATTTCATTACTTTGTCTTTAATGGGCTGATTGATAGTTTGGTAAAAGATAAATAATTTATCTTTCGGTCTAAAAACCTTATTTAAACCTAAGCAGCAAAATCTTTGTAACTTTGCGGCTTATTACAATGCAACTTTAAATAAGCTTTGATATCTAAAAACACCATCGATACTGTTTTTGAAACCGCCCGTGTAGAGGAGGTTATTGGCGATTTTGTAAACCTGAAAAAATCAGGAACAAACTATAAAGGCCTGAGCCCGTTTAGTAACGAGCGCTCACCATCGTTTATGGTATCGCCGGTAAAACAAATATGGAAAGATTTTAGCTCGGGAAAAGGCGGGAACTCTGTTGCTTTTTTAATGGAGCATGAGCATTTTTCGTACCCGGAGGCCATACGCTACCTCGCCAGAAAATACAATATTGAAATTGAGGAGACAGAGCAAAGTGACGAAATGAAGGAACAGGCTAACGAAAAAGAAAGCATGTACCTGGTATCAGAATTTGCTCAAAAGTACTTTCAGGATGTAATGCTCAACAGCGATGAGGGGCAAGCCATAGGTTATTCCTATTTTAAGGAGCGTGGGTTTACCGGCGACACTATTAAAAAATTCGGGTTGGGATATTCGCCCGAAGAGTGGGATGCTTTCACAAAAGAAGCGCTCGGCAAAGCTTACAAATTAGACTATTTAGATAAAACAGGACTAACGATTGTTCGTGAAGACGGCCGCCATGTGGACAGATTCCGAGGGCGGGTAATGTTTCCAATACAAAGTATGTCGGGTCGCGTGCTTGGTTTTGGTGGGCGTATATTAGGTAACGATAAAAAGGCTGCTAAATACTTAAACTCTCCCGAGAGTGATATTTACCATAAAAGTAAAGTGCTGTACGGTATTAACCACGCCAAGCAGGCTATTGCCAAACAAGACAATTGTTATTTAGTTGAAGGCTATACCGATGTGATACAAATGCACCAGGCGGGTATCGAGAACGTAGTGTCGTCATCCGGTACGGCATTAACACCTGACCAGATCAGGCTAATAAATCGGCTAACTAAAAATATCACTGTTTTGTTTGATGGGGATGCGGCTGGATTGCGAGCTTCTATCCGTGGTATCGATTTGATACTTGAGGAAGGGATGAATGTAAAAGTCTGTACTTTTCCTGATGGGGAAGACCCTGACAGTTTTGCCCGTAAAACACCACACGATGAGCTGATAGCCTATCTTGACGCTAATGCGAAAGATTTTATTCAGTTCAAGGCTTCGTTATTAATGGATGAAGCTAAAAATGATCCTGTTAAAAAGGCCGGCCTTATTCGGGATATGGTAGGCAGTATAGCTAAAATACCAGACCGTATTCAGCGTGAAGTATATGTACAGGAAACTGCACGCATTATGGATATCTCTGAGCAAGTACTGGTTAGCACGCTGGCGCAGCTGGTATCTAAAGATGCAGCCGATGCAGGGAAGAAAGTTAGAGAGGAACAAAAGGCAGCGGTAATGCAGCCTGTTCTCGATGAGGATGGTATGCCGCAAGAGCAACGAATTAATATTCTTGACGGACTCGAACGTAAAATTACCGAGATACTTTTACTGTACGGTAATACCGAACAGGATTTTGAAGATGTTTATATTAAATACGACGAATTTGGTAAGGAATATGAACATACCGAACAAAAAACGTATAAGGTATATGAGCGCATTTATTTAAACCTACAGGAAGACGAAATTGAATTTACTAACCCGGTTTTTAAAGATCTTTATAAAAGTATTATAGATCATTACCTGGCGCACCAGGAGCTAAATGCTGAAACATTTTTAAATACCCTAACCCCCGAACTGCAATATATTGCTGCGGATATTTTTATGCAGGATGAACGATACCATTTGCATGAATGGGAAGAAAAACAGCAAATACCGGTAAAAAGCAAACTAATGGCAGTTAGTGCCTATACCAACGAACATATTATCGATTTACGCTGGCTTTTGTTGGGCAGGCTGATTCAGGATCTTAAATTGCAGGTAAGCCCAGATGCAGATAATATGGAGATACTAGTATCGGTTAACGATTATAACACCCTTGTAAATTATTTAAGCCGTAAGTTAAGCCGCCTTCGCAGCAGTTTTTTTTAGAGCGCTGTCATTGCGAGAGCTAAGACACGGCAATTTTTTTTGGCCACGAATTATACAATCCCACTGATTTTTCTCTAATTTACCGCCAGCAAATTAAATTTTGTCATTTTGAGCGCAATGCACCGGAGTCGAAAAATCTCTAAATGGTAGATGCTTCCTTTGTAGAGAAAACTCAACCTCAATATACTATTAAAAACAAAAACACCCTGATGAGGCAGGGTGTTTTGTCTGGTTGTAAAGTGCAAAGGTTCAGAGCCAATTGTACCGTACTGATGTTTTTTAAAGTAGTTTTTTGTTCCTTCTTCTTAGTGATAGTTGGTTAGTAGACTTTAAACAATGTCCAGTGTTTTTGCTTTGTTTACCAGGTCTACAAGATTAGTAACATGTAATTTGGTAAGCAGTCGGAGTTTGTATGTACTGATGGTTTTTTCGTTGAGGTCCAGCAGTTTTGCAATCTCCTTGTTTTTTTTGCCTTCACTCAGGTAGCGCAGCACTTCAATTTCTCTCGAAGATAGTTTGCGGTAAAGCCTTTCAGATTTTTTACCTTTGTTAAGCAGTGCGAGGTTCTTTTTAACGGCTTCGCTAAATACCACTTCGCCTTCATTTACTTTTTTAATGGCGCTTTCCAGCTCTTCCATTTTTGCGCTCTTGTGCACGTAAGCCGATACTCCGGCTTTAAGAGCATTGGGCGCATAAATTTGTTCGGCAAGGTTGGTAAATATAATTACCTTTGTCTCGGGAAATTCCTTTATAAGGGACTTAACAGAACTTATACTGGTAAGCCCCTCCAGTTCCAGGTCTATTACGGCAACATCAACCGTTTTTTTACCCAATACGTCAAGAAGGCTCTCCAGGTTATTTACCACCCCAACAAAACTAATCTGCGGATTGTCGTTAAAATACGACTTCATCCCATAATGCACAACAGGATGGTTATCCGCAAGGCATAATTTGATCATAATTGCGTTTTTTTGGGTTTTACATTTAAGTAAAGTTAGCCATTAGTTTCTTAAAGTATTGTGAATGAAAGAATTTTATTTCAAATTTAAGGGAATTTCACATACCGGTATAGGCTGCATCTTGTGCTGATTATTTGCATTTAATCGTTTATATATGTCAAACACCTGTTTTTCACGGCCTGTAAAAGCATCGGTTGTTTTGCCATTTTCTACCTCGCTCATTGCCCATTCAAGCTCATCATAACTTGCCCCTAATTGGTCTTCATCGCTACGGTCATCGCCAAACAGGCCATCGGTAGGTTTTGCAACAAGTATATCCTGGTTTACGCCTAAATGCTTGGCTAACAGTCTAACTTCAGATTTTGTGAGGTCAGCAATCGGGCTCACATCTACACCGCCATCGCCATATTTAGTGTAAAAACCTACGCCAAAATCTTCCACTTTATTTCCGGTACCGGCAACAATAAAATTGTTAAGCCCTGCAAAATAGTAAAGCGTGGTCATACGAAGGCGTGCACGGGTATTAGCCTCAGCCATACGGGTTACAGCTTCATTTTCTCCCTCCGGAACTACCTGTTTAAAGGTGTCGAATACAGTTGTAAGATCGGCCAGTTCAGAGCTTACATTGTTAAACTTTTCTTTAAGAAGTCTGATATGCTCGCGGGCTCGCGTTACATGGCTTTCGGCTTGGTGTATGGGCATTTCTACACAAAGCGTAGGAAACCCTGTTTGTGCGCAAAGTGTTGAGGTAACAGCAGAATCTATTCCGCCGGAGATACCCACAACAAAACCTTTTACTTTTGCGTTTTCTGCATAACTGCGCAGCCAGTTTACAATATGTGCGTTTACAGCCGCTGCCTGAAAATTGTTATTGGAACTCATGGTACTATATATTTAATGATTGTGTTGCGTATATTTGCCCTAAATTTAAAGAACTGCTGTTAAATATTTAGCAATAAAAACTTAAAATGAAAAAATATATACTTGTATTTGCCTTATCACTGCTGGCTTTTTCGTGCAAAAACGAAAATGCGGTCGAAGAAAAAGTGGCTGCCGTAAAAGTAGATAAGATTGATATAATACGTTTTGACAATCTTTTTTATGATAGTAAACCTGCCGATTTGGCTAAACTTAAACAGCAATACCCATACCTGTTTCCGGTAGGTAATCCCGATACTGTGTGGACTAACAAACTGAGCAGTCCATTGCTACAGGAATTACATAGAGAAGTAAATAAAAAATTTCCGGCGAACAGTGCCGTGCTAAAAGATGACTTTGAGGCACTCGTGCAGCACATTAAATATTATTACCCACAGGCATCTACACCAAAGGTAGTAACAGTAATAAGTGAAATGGATTATGAGAGCCGTGCTATATATGTAGATACTCTGGCCCTCGTTTCGCTTGATTTATACTTAGGTAAAGAGCACCGCTACTATGTTGATTTCCCTAAATACCAAAGGGAGCAGTTTGAGCCATCGCAAATAATGCCGGATATGGTTTCGGCATTTTCATACGGTAAAATTAAACCGCCGACAGATCGTACTCTGCTATCGCTAATGATATATTACGGTAAAGAACTTTACATGAAAGATTTGCTGATACCGAATGTACCTGATCATAATAAGATAGGATATACTAAAGAAAAGTATGACTGGACATTGGCTAACGAAAGTGAAATTTGGCGCTTTTTTGTGGAAGACAAGCTTTTTTACAGCACCGACTCTAAATTGCCCACACGGTTTATTAACCCTGCGCCGTTTAGCAAATTTTACCTTGGCTTTGACAACGAGTCTCCTGGCAGGATAGGCCAGTGGCTGGGATGGCAAATTGTACGTACTTACATGGATAACAATAAAAATGTAACTTTGCAGCAGCTTTTAGGCACCGATGCTAAAACTATTTTTGATAATTCTAAATACAAACCTAAAAAGTAATGGCTGATACTAATCATACATCTGAAATTAAAATATTAGTGGAACTGGACGAGAACCGTGTTCCTGAAAAATTATTCTGGACTGCTAAAGATGGCGGTGTGGCTAACGAAGAGAGTAAAGCCGTAATGCTATCGGTATGGGATAACAAGGCGCAGGAAAGTATGCGTATTGATTTATGGACAAAAGATATGCCTGTAGATGAAATGAAGGTTTTCTTCCACCAAACGTTGGTTTCTATGAGCGATACGTTTGAACGTGCTACGGGCGATAAGAAAATGACCGAGACCATGAAAGATTTTTGCGACTATTTTGCCGAAAAGCTAGAGCTTAAAAAATAAATTGTAGCTTTATATTCTTAGCCTTCTGACTTTCAGGAGGCTTTTTTAATACATCAAGTTTAATGCAAACACTTAGCCATAATCAGCAACTGCCTGTTTACAATCTTGAACCTGACGAAACCGGTAATAAACATTTCAGGATGTATAATTTTGAAGGTACACTGCCAGATCAGGCCGATTTGCTTGTACCGCACCGTAAAGATTATTACCTGCTTGTTTTTATGAGAAAAGGAGGCAGCCGCCACTGGATAGACATGGTGCCGTATGTGCTTAAAGATAATTCTGTATACTTTTCCGGGCCGGGGCAGGTTATCGTGAAAGAAGGTTCTCAATGTTTATGGGCCACGGGCATAGCTTTTACAATCGAATTTTTATCACTTCATGAAGATGATGCCTTTATGAGGCTACCCATAATACAGAATGCGCAAAACGCACATGAATTAGTACTTGCTGAAGATGATGTGCTTTTTATGGAAGATATGCTTTCTAAAATAAATAGAGAATACCGGCGCTCCGGCGAATGGCAGCAGCGCATGCTGAGTGCTTACCTGGTTACACTGCTTACTTATTTAAGCCGTATTTACACCGAACAGTTTAAAGATAGTGCGGCATCTGGCGATAAATTATTGTTGCGAAAATACCAATCTAAAATTGATGAATATTATCGTGAACTGAAAGAGGTTAACGATTATGCTTCTTTACTAAATATATCTGCGGGGCATTTAAGCGAGGTGGTTAAAAACCAAAGTGGCAAACCGGCTATCAAACATATCCACGATAGGCTCGTACTCGAAGCACGTCGACTTCTTTTTCATACCAATAACTCGCTAAAGGAAATTGCCTCCGACCTTGGTTTTTCTGATGCGTCGTACTTTAACCGCTTTTTTAAACGGGAAACAGGAACCACGCCTGCCGAGTGCCGTGTTGCTATCCGTGAAATGTACCATTAATACATGTAGATGTGTCATGACCGGCAACCCATTGCTGCGTAGCTTTGTACGATACAATTAAATATAATTATGAAAACAGTACTTATAACAGGAGCTAACAAAAGCATAGGCTTCGAAGCCGCAAAACAATTATTGCAACAAGGGTACTACGTGTATTTAGGCGCACGTGATAGTAAAAAAGGCGAAGAGGCCGTAAGCCAGCTTAAAGCGGAAGGTTTAACTGAAGTTGAGTTTATTGAAATTGATGTTAACAGTGCAACATCGGCAAAAGCAGCGCGTGAGGTGTTAGGCCAAAAAACTAACGTGCTCGATGTACTTATTAATAACGCGGGCGTATTAGGGGCAATGCCGCAAACATCGTTAACGGCAACTACAAGCGTATTTAAAGAAGTGTTTGAAACTAACTTTTTTGGAGTTATAGAGGTTACACAGGCGTTTATCGATTTGCTTCAACAATCAGCCGAACCAAGAATTGTAAACGTAACATCGGGCTTGGGTTCGCTTACATTACACAGCGACCCGGACTGGAAATATTACCATGCCAAGGCAGCGAGCTATGTATCTTCTAAAACGGCTCTTAATGCATATACCGTTATACTAGCTTATGATTTGCGCGATACACCTTTTAAAGTTAATGCGGTTGACCCCGGTTATGTAGCTACCGATTTTAATAACCATTCGGGTCCCGGCACCGTACAGGAAGGTGCTGGCAGAGTCGTAAAGGCTGCGACACTTCGCGCTGACGGGCCTACAGGCCAGTTTTTTAGCGAAGACAGCGATTCGGAAACAGGAATTAGTCCGTGGTAAAAATAAAAGAGCATAAAAAACCGGAGATAAGTCTCCGGTTTTTTTTATGTCTCAATAAATGAGAATATATTATATAAAACCCTGGTTATTAAAAATCCCCTGGTTTAATTCTTCAATATAATTTAATACAGTATCTCGCCCGGTAGCCTCTGTAGCCGATGTTACAAAATGCTGTGGCATCTCCTCCCAGTTGTTAGCAATCATTTGTTTGCGGTAGGCTGCTACATGCTGGTCTATTTTACCGCGGCTTATTTTATCTGCCTTGGTAAAAATGATACAAAACGGAATTTCAGTCTCGCCTAAATATTCCATAAATTCTAAATCTATTTTTTGAGCTTCGTGGCGAATGTCTATCAATACAAAAGCACAAACCAGCTGCTCGCGGGTTTCAAAATAATCGGTAATAAATCGCTGGAAAACCTCTTTCGTAGATTTTGATACCCTTGCGTAACCATAACCGGGTAAATCGACAAGAAACCAGTTATCGTTAATTTTAAAATGATTTATAAGCTGGGTTTTACCCGGGCGCCCCGATGTTTTAGCTAACGAATTACGATTAGTAAGCATATTAATCAACGATGATTTGCCTACGTTACTCCTGCCAATAAAAGCGTATTCCGGTATAAGTTCCTTAGGGCATAACGTAACATCAGAATTACTTACAACAAAATCAGCAGTATTAATTTTCATAGTATTTTATTTTGTGGGCAGTTGCCCAATAACTGCAAAGATACAGTTTTTTAAATTGGAGTTTTATAGAGTGGGAAGTACATAAAGTAAAAATCCTGACAAGCAAAAACCTGTCAGGATCTATATATAAAGTTAGAGTGAAGCTCAATCTAAAATCTTAATTCTCGAATTCTAATTAAAAGTGAAGCTATTCTAATATCTCAAATCTAACATTTAATAATTTCTTTTTAATGATTCGGCGTTAACCCGGTTTTATTCAGCCATTCTTCCATCAGTCTGTTAAACTCGTCTGGGTGCTCCATCATTGCAGCATGGCCGCATTTATCAATCCAGTACAAAGTGCTGTTAGGTAAAAGTTTATCAAAATCTACAGCAACCTCAGGTGGAGTTACCGCATCATTCTTACCCCAAATAATACCTGTAGGTACGTGCATTTTAGGTAAGTCTTTTGCCATGTTGTGTCGTATAGCACTCTTGGCAATTGTCAGTGTTTTTATTAACTTAATCCGGTCGTTTGCAAGGGCATAAACCTCTTCAATAATTTCATCTGTAGCTATTGCAGGGTCGTAAAATACTTCCTGAGCCTTCTTTTTAATGTAATCACGGTCGCCACGGCGTGGGTAACTGTCGCCCATAGCACTTTCGTAAAGGCCGCTACTGCCGGTAATTATAAGGCCCAGCATTTTTTCAGGATACATTTTGGTATGGTACAACGCTATATGCCCGCCTAAAGAGTTGCCTAATAGTATAACCCTTTCAAAACCTTTATACGTAATAAAGTCTTTTACCCAGCGGGCAAAAGCTTTAACGTTTGTTTTTAGTAAACTTTGCGTATAAATTGGTAATTCCGGAATTACCACTTTATAACCTTTTTCAGGAAAATAATTAGCAACACCATCAAAATTACTTAAACCGCCCATAAGGCCGTGTAAAATAATTATAGGTGTTCCTTCTCCGGCTTCGTAATACTTGTATTTTCCTTCTTTCGCGGTGGTTTGCATAATGCTTGTAACAATTCGATCAAGGCAAATATATGATTTTATCACTAAAAATAAGTTTTACCCCACATTATTTGGCGTAAATTTCATATTGTACTTCTCAGTAAAAACAAATGTGTTTTTAAGTGAATGACCCAATTCTTCCTTTATAGGTTTTCGGGGTACTTACTAAACTTTTACAGTTTTGCTATTCAATTCTGTTAATATCCATTAATAGCTTTATTTAATAATTGATTAAATATTTATGCTTTAAATTTTTCCGTAAGTAAAGTTTATAATGGTGTCGAGCCTCTAAATTTTAAGTGGGAAAAAATCGCAAAACTTATCAACAAAGTGGGGGTTAGTGGTAAAGAATGGGAAAATATATCTATATTTGCTTTAACATCAATAAAAACCTAACTGCTTGAATACCATCATAGGCACATACGAATGTAAGGCTGATTCGAAGGGAAGGCTCATGCTGCCTGCTCCTTTGAAGAAGCAGTTGCATGAAGGCCTGGAGGAAGGTTTTGTGCTTAAACGTTCGGTTTTTCAGCCATGTTTAGAACTATATCCAATGGCAGAATGGAATAAAATGATGGAGAAAATAAACAAGCTAAACCGCTTTGTGAAAAAGAACAACGATTTTATAAGGAGGTTCACAGCAGGTGTTAAAGTGGTAGAGATGGATAGCGCAGGCCGCATCCTTATATCTAAAGATCTTGTTGTTTTTGCAGATATAAAAAGTGATATCGTACTATCATCGGCAGTTAACATCGTTGAGATTTGGGATAAAGATAAGTACGAACAATCGATAGATGAGTCGGCAGATGATTTTGCTGACCTTGCTGAAGAAGTAATGGGTAATTTAAACGACGAAGATGGAATATCATAACCCGGTGTTGCTAAAAGAAACGGTGGATGGGCTTAATATTAAGCCGGACGGCGTGTATGTAGATGTAACCTTTGGTGGGGGTGGCCATTCTCGCGAAATAATGAAAAGGCTGGGTCCGGACGGACGTTTGTTTGGCTTTGACCAGGATGAGGATGCGCAGGCAAATGTTATAGATGACGAGCGTTTTACGCTAATACCTGAAAATTTTAGGTTTATAAAAAGATACCTGAGGTTTTATAATGTTAGAGAAGTAGACGGAATCTTAGCAGATCTTGGTGTTTCGTCCCACCAGTTTGATGTAGCAGAGCGTGGTTTTAGTACCCGTTTTGATGCCGGACTGGATATGAGGATGAGCAAAAAGAATGACCTTGATGCTTTTAAGGTAGTTAATGAATATGAAGAGGCCGACCTGAAAAGGATGTTTTTTGAATATGGCGACCTGCGTAATGCTGCGGCTCTGGCCGGACGTATTGTAGAGGCAAGGGCGGTAACGCCTATACGCAATACTGGTGATCTTAAACAGGTACTTGGCCGATTTTTACCGGCGCATAAAAGTAACAAGATACTGGCGCAGATATATCAGGCTATTCGTATAGAGGTAAATCATGAAATGGATGTGCTTAAAGAATTTTTAGAGCAGTCGCTGGATATCTTAAAACCGGGCGGAAGGCTTAGTGTTATAGCGTATCATTCGTTGGAAGACAGGCTTGTTAAGCGCTATGTGCGTAACGGTATGTTTGAGGGCGAGCCTGAGCGTGATATGTTTGGAAACTTTGAGGTGCCATTCAAAATTATCGAAAAGCTTATTATACCAAGCGACGAAGAAATTGCAATAAATAACAGGGCCCGCAGTGCGAAGCTTAGGGTAGCTGAAAAGAAATAGTTATGAAAGGTGGAGTATATAGTTTACTAAAAGCAAAATACCTGGTAGATGACGGATCTATAGGTAACTGGCGCTTTATAGTGTTCCTTATACTTATGGCGATGATTATGATTGCGAATTCGCATCATTATGACCAAAAGCTGTACAAGATTACCAAGCTGGAGAATGAAGTGAAAGAATTAAGGTCGGAATTTGTAGACCGCCGTTCTGAACTTATGGAGCTAAAGATGGAAAGCACTGTGTCTCGAAAAATGGAAGAGCGGGGTATAATGCCATCATCGGTTCCTCCAAAAAAAATCGAAGTCGTAAAGGCTAAGGAAAAAACAACGTGGCAAAAAATATGGAAGTAACAGAGGATAAAAAAATCTCTTACAGGATATACCTGGTAGCCTTCGCGATTTTCGTGATGGCTGTACTTATTTCTATAAAGCTAACTAATATACAGTGGGTGGAAGGCGACTATTACCGTCAGCTTGCTAAAGACCGTACCGTTAAAAACTTTACAATTCCTGCAAACAGGGGTAATGTATACAGTGCAGATGGCAGCTTGCTCGCTACATCAATACCTAATTATATAATAAGGTTTGATGCGCTGGCTCCCAAACAGTCTGATTTTAATACACATTTACAGCCGCTGGCTGATTCGCTTTCGGTTATGTTTGGTAAACCGGCATTGCAATATTATAATGATTTACGCAGGGCTCGTACCCATAAAAACAGGTATTGCCTTATTGCGAAAGATTTGAGTTATACCGAGATGCTTCGTATAAAAAGCTTTCCGTTATTCAAGCTTGGTGCTTACAAGGGTGGAATTATTACAGAGCAAAAAACGATCAGGGAGCATCCTATAGGGCGTATTGCAGAGCGTACCGTTGGTTACGAGCGTATAGATGCCGATGGAGAAAAACTATATGTAGGTATCGAAGGGGCATTTGCTAATTACCTCAATGGTAAGGATGGTCGCCAGATGATGCAAAAAATTGCTAAAAACCAGTGGAAACCCATTAGCGATGTTAATGAGGTGGAGCCGGTAGATGGTTATGATGTGGTAAGTACTATAGATGTTTACATTCAGGATATTGCGCACCATGCATTGCTTAAGCAGTTAGAATATTATGAGGCCGACCATGGTTGTGTTGTGGTTATGGAAACCAAAACAGGCTACGTAAAGGCAATATCTAATCTGGGCCGTGCTGAAGATGGATCGTATTACGAAACCGTAAATTATGCCGTAGGCGAATCAAGCGAGCCGGGATCAAGCTTTAAACTTGCAGGGCTTATCGCTATGCTTGAAGATAAAAAGGTAGACACCAGTAAAGTTTTTGATAGTCATGGTGGTGATGTAGTAATTAACGGGCGTCATGTACGCGATTCGCATAATGGAGGTTACGGTAAAATTTCTTTAGCCAGAGGTTTTGAGGTTTCGTCTAATACTGTTTTAGTGCAGGCGGTATACGAAAGTTATAAAGACAATCCTCAGGAGTTTGTGGATCACCTTAATAGGTTTGGGCTTAACAAACGCTTAGGCATCTCAATAAAAGGTGAAGGAAAGCCATACATACCACAACCGGGCGATAAATACTGGTCGCGCACCACCCTTCCCTGGATGGGTTTTGGCTATAACGTAAGCCTTACGCCGCTGCAAACACTTACATTTTACAACGCCGTAGCAAACAACGGCGAAATGGTTAAGCCGCTGTTTGTAAAAGAAATTAAGGAATGGGATAAGGTTATTAAAAAGTTTGATAAAGAGGTTATCAATCCTAGAATATGCTCGCAGGAAACCATTAATAAAGTACGTGCCGTAATGGAGAATGTGGTTAAAAGGGGTACGGGTAAAAAATTATACTCACCTAATTTTTCTATGGCAGGTAAAACAGGTACAGCTCAGGTTAATTACGGTAAAGGCGGAAAAACGAATGGCGATATGTATTACTCGTCAACCTTTGTAGGTTATTTCCCGGCTGATGAACCGCAGTACTCTTGTGTAGTTATTATCAACAAGCCGCATGTAGCAAAAGGCTATTATGGTGCCGATGTTTCGGGGCCGGTTTTCCGAAGGATTGCACAAAAGATATTTACAGATGCGCCATCTACTAATAAAGTAAAACTGTTAGATAAAAAATTAAAGGTTCAGGAAGATTTATATGCTTCTTACTACGATAAGCAAAACAAAGGCACAGCAGATGTGGTTCCTAATATTATAGGTATGAGTGGCATGGATGCTGTGGCGCTTTTAGGCAACATGGGTCTTAAGGTGCAAATTATAGGTGTGGGCAAGGTTAAAAAACAGTCGCTTGCACCAGGTCAGGGTTACAACAAAAATCAAACTATAACACTAGAGTTATCGTGATGCTATTACGCGACATATTATACAAAGCTGCTATTGAGGTTGTAAAAGGCCCAACAGATATTGCTGTGGCAAAAGTGGAATTTGATTCTCGCCTGGTAACTCAGGGCGATGTTTTTGTAGCTATAAAAGGCACATTGAGTGATGGTCATGATTACATAGAAAAAGCGATTAGCCAAGGCGCTGTTGCCGTAGTTTGCGAAACCCTTCCTGAAACTATTGCTGAAGGAGTTAGCTATGTAGAGGTTAAAAGCGCGAGTTCAGCACTCGCTTACATGGCATCTAACTATTATGGTAATCCATCGCAAAACTTAAAGTTGGTAGGTATTACCGGTACAAATGGTAAAACTACCATAGCGACATTGTTGTACCAGTTGTTTAAAAATGCGGGCTACGAAGCAGGTTTGCTGAGTACTGTAAAAATTATGGCAGGCAATGTAGAGTATAAGGCAACGCATACTACTCCGGACTCGCTTACTATAAATAAATATTTAAAAGAAATGGTTAACGCGGGTGTTGAGTACTGCTTTATGGAAGTAAGTTCTCACGGAATACACCAGCACCGCAGCGAAGGTTTACTATTTGATGGCGGTGTGTTTACAAATCTTTCGCACGACCACCTGGATTACCACAGCAGTTTTGCGGAATACAGGGATGTTAAAAAATCGTTCTTTGATAATTTACCGAAATCGGCATTTGCCGTGGTGAATATAGATGATAAGAACGGGCTGGTAATGTTGCAGAACACCAAAGCCAAAAAACTTACCTACGCTTTAAAAACCTATGCTGATTACAGGGCGCAAATATTAGAGAACCAGCTATCCGGCCTGTTGCTTAAAATTAATGGCGAAGAAGTTTGGGTAAAGCTGATAGGTACTTTTAATGCCTACAACTTGTTGGCTATATATGCCACTGCGGTTAACCTTGGCTTAGACGACCGTGAGGTATTAAGATTATTAAGTGCTTTAGAGAGTGTGTCGGGCAGGTTCCAGTTTATAGTATCAGAGAAAAACATAACTGCTATAGTTGATTATGCACATACTCCTGATGCTTTAGAGAATGTATTAAGCACGATAGAAAATATACGTACCCGCAACGAGCAGCTTATTACCGTAGTGGGTTGTGGTGGCGATAGGGACAAAACCAAACGCCCGGTTATGGCGCACATTGCCAGTAACCTGAGCGACAGGGCCATTTTTACAAGCGATAACCCACGCAGCGAAGTGCCGGAAGATATTCTTGAGGATATGGAAAAAGGGGTAGAGCCTCAAAACTATAAAAAGACAGTTGCGGTGGTAGACAGGAAACAGGCTATTAAAATTGCCTGCCAGCTTGCCCGCCCTAACGACATAATACTTATTGCCGGTAAAGGCCACGAAACCTACCAGGAGATAAAAGGAGTGAAATATGATTTTGATGATATGCAGATGGTTAAAGAAATTTTAGGGCAATTAAACAAATAACGGTATATGCTATATTATCTATTCGAATTTTTAGACAAACGATGGGATATTCCGGGAACAGGGGTGTTTCAATATATCACGTTCCGCTCCGGTATGGCCGTTATTTTATCGCTGCTTATCTCAACCGTATTCGGTAAAAAAATCATCAACTTTTTGCGCAAGCAACAAATTGGTGAAACGGTGAGAGAGCTGGGCCTTGAAGGGCAGTCTCAAAAAGCCGGTACACCAACCATGGGTGGGCTTATCATCATTATCGCCACACTTATACCTGTGGTATTACTGGCAAAGTTAGATAATGTGTATATCATGTTGCTTATAGTAACCACCCTATGGATGGGAACTATTGGGTTTATAGATGATTACCTAAAGATCTTTAAAAAAGATAAAGAAGGTTTAAAAGGAAAATTTAAAGTAGTAGGTCAGGTAGGGCTGGGTTTAATAGTAGGGTATGTACTTTATTTTCATCCATCGGTTACGGTACGAACAGATACATCGCGAGTGAATATTTTTAGTACCACTACGCAAAATGTAATTACGCAGGCGCCGGTTGAAGAAAAGTCGACCGCCACTACCATTCCGTTCTTTAAAAATAATGAGTTTGATTATGCCGAGGCGCTTTCGTTTATGGGAGGCGATTACCAAAAGTATGCGTGGTTAATTTTTATACCTATAGTAATATTTATTATCACGGCGGTATCTAACGGGGCGAACCTTACTGATGGTATCGATGGACTCGCGGCAGGGACTTCCGCTATAGCGGTGCTCACGCTGGGTATTTTCGCATTTGTATCGGGTAATATAATATTCTCCAATTACCTTAATATAATGTACATACCTAATTCGGGCGAAATGACGGTGTATATAGCGGCCTTTGTGGGTGCGCTGGTAGGGTTTCTTTGGTACAATACCTATCCGGCATCGGTATTTATGGGCGATACAGGTAGTTTAACCATTGGTGGAATTATAGCTGTATTGGCAATAGCTGTTAGAAAGGAGTTACTGATACCAGTATTGTGCGGTATCTTCTTAGCAGAAAATTTCTCGGTAGTGTTACAGGTAGGATACTTTAAGTATACCAAGAAAAAACTGGGCGAGGGTAAACGAATATTCCTTATGGCGCCGTTGCATCATCATTATCAGAAAAAGGGCTATCACGAAAGTAAGATTGTAACACGTTTCTGGATTATCGCAATCATGTTGGCTATTTTCTCATTAGTATCATTAAAACTCCGATAAGTATGAGATTAGTAGTGTTAGGCGGAGGAGAGAGCGGTGTAGGTACCGCGATTCTTGGAAAGAAAAAGGGATACGATGTTTTTGTATCGGATTTAGGAAAAATAAAAGACAATTATAAAGAAGTTCTTGCACTTAATAAACTAGCCTGGGAAGAAGAGCAACATACCGAAGAGTTAATACTCAACGCCGATGTTGTGATGAAAAGCCCTGGTATACCGGATAAGTCGCCTATAGTTGTTAAGCTAAAAGAAAAAGGCATCCCCGTAATATCTGAAATAGAGTTTGCTACACCTTTTACAGATGTGGAAACGATAGGGATAACCGGCAGCAACGGCAAAACCACCACTACCATGCTGGTTCACCACATTTTAAAACAAGGTGGCTTAAACATGGGGTTAGCGGGTAATATAGGTAAAAGCTTCGCTTGGCAGGTAGCCGAAAATAAAAGCGAAGGCTACGTGCTTGAGTTAAGCAGCTTTCAGCTGGACGGGATTACAAAGTACAGGCCACATATAGCGGTTATTACTAACATAAGCCCGGATCATTTAGACAGGTACAATTACAATTACGAGTTGTACATAGAAGCAAAGTTCAGGATTACCATGAACCAAACAAAAGAGGATTACTTAGTGTACGATGCTGATGACGAAATGATAACCGCCTGGCTAAGTAAAAATAAAGTGAAAGCGCAGTTGATACCCTTCTCGCTATCAGGAAAAAATAAAGATGGGGTATATGTTAAGAACGATACTATTATAAGCAATATAAAAAAAGGAGAATTTACCATGCCGATAAACGAACTGTCATTAGAAGGAAAGCACAATGTTAAGAATGCAATGGCATCAATTAGTGTAGCCCAGCTAAAAAATATTAGGAAGAAAACCATTATGGAAAGCCTTTCTAACTTTCAGGGTGTGGAGCACCGTCTTGAAAAAGTATTAAAAATACAAAACGTAGAGTACGTTAACGACAGTAAGGCAACTAATACAAACTCCACTTATTATGCTTTAGATAGTATGAGCAACCCAACCGTTTGGATTGTGGGTGGTGTAGATAAAGGCAATGATTATAACGAACTTATGCAGTTGGTTCGCGAAAAAGTAAAAGCTATTGTATGCTTAGGTGTAGATAACCATAAAATTATGAACGCCTTTGGTAATGTGATAGATGTTATGGTAGAGACTACGAGCATGGTTGAGGCTGTAAAGATTGCTCAGAAAATCGCAGAGAAAGGCGATACTGTTTTACTATCTCCTGCTTGTGCAAGTTTTGATCTTTTTGATAGTTACGAAGATCGTGGCAAACAGTTTAAAGCCGCAGTCCAGAATTTATAGCATTTGATTGTTGTTCCACTCCGAATGCAGCGCAGCGTAATGAGGTATCGCTGAAGTGAGATTTCTCCTAACGTCGAAATGGAAAACGCAATGTATATGATGAGAAGTGAATAAATGAAGAGGAGAATAAAAAAGAAGAGAAATGAAAGAATTAATCAATAACCTAAAAGGAGATAAAGGCATCTGGTCGTTTGTTGTGCTACTGGCCCTTATCTCGTTCATGCCGGTTTTTAGCGCAAGTACAAATCTTGTGTATGTTATTGGCAAGGGCTCTACTATAGGCTATTTGTTTAAACACTTAGTTCATATTTTTATCGGTTTTGGGCTTATATATTTAGTGCATAAAGTACCATATCATTATTACAAGGGGCTGTCGCAATTGGCTTTACCGGTGGTTGCTCTGCTACTTATATATACCTTTTTTCAGGGTACGGTTATCGATGGAGCAAATGCCAGCCGCTGGATAAAAGTGCCGTTTATTGGCGTTACGTTCCAAACCTCGGCACTTGCCATGATTGTGTTGATGATTTACGTAGCACGATATCTGGCGAAAGCCAATGGTAAAGAAATAAGCTTTAAAGCATCGTTGCTGGAACTTTGGGTGCCTGTGTTTGTAATACTGGCTTTAATTCTTCCGGCTAACTTTTCTACCGCGGCATTAATTTTTGCTATGGTAAGCATGTTAGTGTTTGTTGGCAGGTACCCGTTACGCTACTTAGGGGCTATTGTTGGTGCAGGCCTGGTAATGTTATTACTATTTGTATTGTTCGCAAAGGCTTTTCCTAACGCAATGCCTAACAGGGTAGATACATGGTTAAACCGTATAGAACGTTTTACATCAGATGAGCCTAATGAAGACGATTACCAAATCGAGAAAGCCAAAATAGCTATCGCATCCGGAATGATATATGGCGTAGGCCCCGGTAAAAGTATCCAGAAGAACTTTTTACCGCAATCATCTTCCGATTTTATCTTCGCCATTATTGTAGAAGAATACGGACTGGTTGGTGGCCTTGCGGTGTTGTTTTTATACTTAATGCTGTTCTTTAGATTTTTGGTTACCGCGCATAAGGCAAAATCGTTATTCGGTAAGTTGCTTATTGTTGGTCTTGGCTTTCCAATTATTTTTCAGGCATTAATAAATATGGGTGTAGCTGTTGAGTTACTACCGGTAACCGGGCAAACGTTACCACTTATAAGTAGTGGAGGTAGTTCTATCTGGATGACATGTATCTCATTAGGTATAATTATAAGCGTTACCAAAAAAGAAGAAGAAATAGCGCAGGAACTTCAGGAAAAAGAAGACCGTGAAGCAGCTCTGCAACAACTGATAGACGAACATATCTTAAGGGAAAAGCAACGACAGGAAGCGGAAGAATTAGGCCTGGAACATGAACCGGCGGCCTTTTCGATAGAAGACCGATCGGCTAACCCCATGAGTGCTGTGGTTGGGAAATAATTTCAGATTTCAGATTGTTGATTTCAGAATAGAGAAGATATACAAAAGATAATAGATAAAATAAGAGTAGCTCAACTTTGTTACTTGGCTACTTTGAAACATAATAAAAATGGCTCAAAAAAAATTCATATTAAGCGGCGGCGGTACCGGTGGACATATCTACCCGGCTATTGCTATTGCTAATGAGTTAAAGGAGCGCTTTCCGGATAGCGAAATACTTTTTGTAGGTGCCAAAGATAAAATGGAAATGCAAAAGGTACCGCAGGCTGGCTATAATATTAAAGGCTTGTGGATAGCAGGTATACAGCGCAGGTTAACGCTTGATAATGCATTGTTTCCGCTAAAGCTGGTAAGCAGCCTTACAAAATCGATAGGTATTGTAAGGGAGTTTAAACCCGATGTAGTGATAGGTACAGGTGGTTTTGCTAGCGGTCCGTTATTAAGGGCAGCTTCGGTAATGGGAGTGCCTACTGTTATACAGGAGCAAAACTCTTTTCCGGGTATTACAAATAAGTGGCTTGCAAAAAGAGCTAACAAAATATGTGTTGCTTACGATAATCTTCAGAGGTTTTTTCCTGCATCAAAAATTGTGTTTACCGGTAACCCTGTAAGGCAGGACCTAATAGGTACAGAAGATAAGAGGGGTGAGGCGTTACAGCGCTTTAACCTCGATCCGACCAAAAAAACATTGTTGGTTTTAGGCGGAAGCCTTGGCTCAAGGCGCATCAACCAGTTAATTGCGAAAGAGCTATCATGGCTGCAAGCGCAAAATGTACAGATACTATGGCAGTGCGGTAAATTCTATTTTGAAGAGTACCGCCATTATGGAGATAAAGACGGTGTACAGGTAGTATCGTTTATTGACAGGATGGATTTAGTATATGCCGCGGCTGATATAATTGTGTCGCGTTCGGGTGCATCATCGGTGTCAGAACTATGCATTGTGGGTAAGCCGGTAGTGTTTATTCCTTCGCCTAATGTAACTGAAGATCATCAGACTAAAAACGCCCAGGCAATTGTAGATAAAGTAGGAGCAATACTGTTAAAAGAAACCCAACTAGACACACAATTTCAGCCTGTTTTCGCAGATTTGCTTATCAATATCGAGAAGCAGCAGAAGCTTGGTGAAAACATAAAAAAGCTGGCAAAAGTAAATGCCACAAAAGATATTGTTGAAGAGATAGTGAAACTGCTGAAGTAGTAAAAGTATCAAAGAGGCAAAGTCACAAATCAAAATAAAAATGAACTTAAACCAAATACATAACGTCTATTTTATTGGCATCGGTGGCATCGGTATGAGTGCCCTTGCCCGCTATTTTAAATTTATAGGCAAAAATGTAGCTGGTTATGACAAAACGCAAACACATCTTACAGATGAGTTGAAAGCAGAAGGTATAAGCGTTCATTTTGATGATAAAGTAGAACTTGTAGAGCTGCCATTTTTAAATAATGAAAATACCCTTGTGGTAATTACCCCTGCTGTACCTAAAAATCATCTGCAATGGAGGTTTTTTGAGCAGAGTGGTTTCGAAATAAAAAAACGTGCCTAGGTGTTAGGCATTATTACTAAAGATACCTTTTGCTTTGCGGTAGCAGGTACTCATGGTAAAACTACAACCTCGAGCATTTTAGGACATATATTGTATGGGAGTGGCGTAGATGTTACCGCATTTTTAGGTGGAATTGTAGAGAACTACAACTCTAACCTAATAGGTAGTGGTGAGACTGTTACAGTGGTAGAGGCAGATGAATTTGACCGTTCATTTTTACACTTGCACCCAAATATTGCCTGTGTGACCTCTATGGATGCTGACCATTTAGATATCTATGGCGATACGGCTTCGATAGAAGCTTCCTTTAGGGAATTTGCTGATAAGGTTGAAGATAAAAACCATCTGTTTGTAACTACCGGATTAGCTTTAGACGGGGTAACCGTAGGCGTAGGAACGGGGCAGTTTTCTGCGGTAAATATTACAATACAAGATGGCTGGTACGTGTTTGATGCTATTACGCCAACCGGAACAATAAAGGGATTACGATTCAGTCTTCCGGGACATCATAATTTAACTAACGCCATGCTGGCACTCGCTATGGCAAGTACCTATGGTGTAGCAGCAGATGATATTGCAAAAGCATTAGAATCGTTTAAAGGTGTGAGAAGAAGATTCTCATATCAAATAAAAAAACAAGGGCTGGTTTATATTGATGATTATGCGCATCATCCGACAGAAATTGACGCAGTGCACCAGGCGGTAACAGAGCTGTACCCTGACGATAAAATACTGGCAATTTTTCAGCCGCACTTGTTTAGCCGTACACGTGATTTTGCCGATGGTTTTGCAAAGAGCCTTGGAAAATTTGAGAATGTAGTACTGCTTGATATTTACCCGGCAAGGGAGTTACCAATGGAAAGCATAACAAGCCAGTGGTTATTAGATAAGATTGAAAACGATAATAAAAAACTGGTTAGCAAAGCAGATTTGCTACAATTAGTCAGACTATCAGACGCTTCAGTTATTATAACAATAGGCGCCGGAGATATAGGTGAAATGGTACCGGATATTAAACAGATATTAGATGAAAAACATTAATTGGAACAACGTAAGGCTGGTACTCATTATGGGTGTGGTTGTATTCCTTTATGCGTTTACATCGGCCAGAAATGAGAAGAGAAAGCTTACAGAAGTTGGCGTAGAATTTTTAGATAATGAGAATTTTATTACAAAAGAGAACGTTAATAAGTTGTTGATACAAAGTTATGGCACAGTAACAGGTATCCAGAAAGTTACGTTAGATTTGAACAAGCTGGAAAAAAAAATAGATAATAACCCTATGGTCGGGAAGGCAGAGGTTTACGCCACCATAGATGGTAAATTGAAGGCTGTAGTAATTCAGAAAAAACCGGTTGCGAGAATTTTTGAGGGGTCGCAATCGTATTACCTGGATTATAATGGCAATAAGATGCCGCTTTCTGAAAATGAGACAGCACGTGTTCCGTTAGTATCGGGAAACGTTGCAAAAGCCGATGGAAAAAAGCTGCATGAACTGTTAGGTTACATTTACGACGATGCGTTTTTAAAAAAAAATATAATAGGTTTATCGGTGGCGCCAAATGGCAGCATGATAATGCGTAGCAGGGGGTATGACTACGATATTGTGTTTGGAAACCCAATAAATATCGAACAAAAATTTAAAAATTATAAGGCATTCCTGCAGGATGCCGCTAAAGACACGTTGATTCAAAATTACAAAACAGTTAACCTGATGTTTACGCAGCAGGTGGTGTGCACCAAAAAATAGAGTTATGGAAAAAGACAGCATTGCAGTAGGTTTAGATATCGGCACAACAAAAATTGTTGTTATGATAGGCAAAAAAAATGAGTATGGTAAGCTGGAAATCCTTGGCGTTGGTAAATCCAAAAGCCTGGGTGTAGCCAGGGGTGTTGTTAATAATATTACGCAAACTATACAGTCTATACAACAGGCCGTACAGGAGGCAGAGCAAAACTCGGGTTACCGCATAAACGATGTGGTGGTGGGTATTGCCGGCCAGCACATTCGTAGTATTCAGCACAGCGATTACATTAGCAGGAACAATCCTGAAGAAGTAATTGGCGATGCTGATATTGATTTGCTTATTGGCCAGGTACATAAACTTGCCATGCTTCCGGGAGAAGAAATTATACATGTGCTGCCACAAGAATTTAAAATTGATGGCCAAAACGAAATAAAAGAACCTATAGGCATGTACGGCGGCAGGTTAGAGAGCAGCTTTCACGTAGTAGTGGGGCAGGCATCATCCATCCGTAACGTAGGCCGTTGTATAAAAAGTTCGGGCTTAGATCTTTCAGGTCTTACACTTGAGCCGTTGGCTTCGGCGGATGCCGTATTGAGCCAGGAAGAAAAAGAGGCTGGTGTAGCACTTATTGATATAGGTGGCGGTACTACAGACCTTGCTATCTTTAAAGATGGCATTATTCGTCATACGGCAGTAATTCCGTTTGGTGGTAACGTGATTACAGAGGATATTAAAGAAGGATGCTCTATTATAGAAAAGCAGGCCGAATTACTTAAGGTAAAATTCGGTTCGGCTTGGCCGGGAGAAAACAAGGATAATGAAATTGTTTCTATCCCGGGCTTAAGAGGGCGTGAGCCTAAAGAAATTTCGCTTAAAAACCTATCTAAAATTATACACGCCCGCGTGGTAGAAATTATAGAGCAGGTATTCGCAGAGATTAAAGATTACGGGCATGAAGATCCTCGTAAAAAACTTATTGCCGGTATAGTGCTTACAGGTGGTGGCGCACAACTGCAACACATTAAGCAACTGGTAGAATATATTACAGGTATGGATACCCGTATTGGGTACCCTAATGAGCATTTAGCAGGTAATTCTGACGAAGAAATTTCGAGCCCGCTATACGCAACAGCAGTAGGGCTTGTAATGAACAGCCTTCGTAACAATACACACAGCGCAACGCCGTTAGTAGAGTTACAAAAACCTGTAGTACCACAGTACGTACCAAGGCAGCAGCCGGTGGTTAATGTAGTTGCCACACCGGAACCTGTTGAACAAGAGGAGGAGAAAGAATTGGTAGCAGTTCATGCACCTGTAAAGGCAATGGAAGAAACGACAGAAAAGAAAGTTAAAAGGTCGTTTTTTGACAAGTATATAGATAAGATTAAAGATTTTTTAGATAACGCAGAATAAAAACCCGGGATTATGATGAACTCAGAATTTGGAAACATTTCGTTTGATTTACCCAAAAACCAGTCAAACGTGATCAAGGTAATAGGTGTTGGCGGTGGCGGAAGCAACGCGATTAACCATATGTTTAAACAAGGCATTAAAGGTGTCGACTTTATTATATGCAATACCGATTCGCAGGCGCTGCACAACAGCTCTGTGCCTAACAAAATACAACTAGGTGTAAACCTAACCGAAGGCCTTGGTGCCGGTGCTAACCCGGAAGTAGGGCAGCAGGCCGCACTTGAAAGTATTGAAGAGATAGAAAAAATGCTTGATACCAATACCAAAATGTTATTTATAACTGCTGGTATGGGTGGTGGTACCGGTACAGGTGCTGCCCCGGTAATCGCGCAATTAGCCCGCGAAAGGGATATCCTTACCGTGGGTATTGTTACAATACCTTTTCAGTTTGAAGGTAAAGTAAGATCAGACCAGGCTTTAGCAGGTGTAGACAGGCTAAGAAGGCAGGTAGACTCACTTATTGTGATTAACAACAACAAGTTACGTGAAGTGTATGGTAATCTTGGATTTAAAGCAGGTTTCTCTAAAGCTGATGAAGTTTTAGCAACAGCCTCCAGAGGTATTGCAGAGGTTATTACACACCACTACACACAAAATATCGACCTTAAAGATGCTAAAACCGTGCTATCGAGCAGTGGTACAGCAATAATGGGATCGGCTACTGCACTGGGTGAAAACCGTGCCAAAGACGCTATTATTAACGCGTTGGATTCTCCTTTGCTTAATGATAACAAAATTTCGGGTGCTAAAAATGTACTGTTACTAATTGTATCTGGTACAAGCGAGATCACTATTGATGAGATTGGGGAAATCAACGACCACATACAAAACGAAGCAGGTCACAACGCGAACATTATTATGGGTGTTGGTGAAGATGAGTCACTTGGTGATGCTGTTGCAGTTACTATAATTGCTACCGGTTTTAACATCGAGCAACAAAACGAAATTGTAAATACCGAACCTAAAAAAATAGTTCACGCACTTGAAGATGGCCAGACTATGATGCGTGATTTAACGCAGCGTCCATTAGTTCCGTCATTTGACTTTTCTGCTCCAACAGAAGCAAAGAAGGAAGTAGAAGCTGAGCCGGTTGTTGAAGAAAAGATAGTATATGCGCTTGAGGAGGAGGTTGCCGAAAAAAAGCCAATAGCTGAAGTTGAGGCAGTGCCTGCTTCAGATTACATAAACGGCCTTGATGTATTTTTCGAAATTGTAACGCCTGCTGCAAAAGCACCACAGGAATTTAAGATAGAAACTCCTGCTGGACCAGTATTTGAGGTAGCACCACCTGCAGTTCCTGCTTATGAGGCTCCTATTGTACCTGCTTACCATGCACCGGTTATTAAAGATGTAAGAGAAATTGAAGTTATAGAGCCCGAATTTGTTATAGTTGATAAAGTTGAAGAGCAATTTGCGTTTTCGTTTGACCTTTCTGTAAACAATGCTAAAAGCGAAGAGAAACTTTTATTTAACCTTAACGAAGAAACCCGCAACATACAAGTTAAAGAGCCGGTACAGGTAGTACCGATGACAGAACTTAACGAAACCGGAGTAATTCGTTACTCGCTTGAGGAGTACCTTGAGAAAGAAAACGAGCTTTTAGGGTCTAAACCGGCTGCTAAAGTTGAAGAGCCTATTGCTGCAGAATTAAGGTTTACACTTAAGGAACAAGCACCTGTACAGCAAACTGAAGCACCAAAAGTAAATCAGGTTGTGGGTGAAGATGTGTCTCCGGTAGAAATGACTATTGAAGATACTTTAAGACTAAGAGCTGAAGAGCGCAGAAAAAAGATGAAGGATTTTAATTATAAATTCCACAACAGTTCTGCTAAAATCGATGAGTACGAAAAAGAACCGGCATATAAAAGAATGGGTATTGATTTAAACGATTCCCGTGTAGATAATAGCAAATCGCGCCTTTCGTTAGGAACAGATAGTAATGACGACTTACAGTTGCGTTCTAATAACTCGTTCCTGCACGATAACGTAGATTAACTAACCCAAATGTGAACCTTAACCCGAAAATACTATGGTATTTTCGGGTTATTTTTTTATCTTCGCTCCACAAATATAAGTAACCTATGAGTTTACAAAACGATATCATGGAGGGCATAAAAACTGCCATGAGAGCTAAAGATACTGTAACACTTGAATCGCTTCGTGCGGTGAAGTCGGCAATATTACTGGCTCAGACTGAAACCGGAGCGAAAGAAGAAATATCTGAAGAAGATGAAGTAAAGCTATTGCAAAGGCTGGTAAAGCAACGTAAAGATAGTGCCGCTATATATATACAACAAGGTCGTCAGGATCTTGCCGACCCGGAACTTGAACAAGCGGCGGTTATCGAAAAATTTCTGCCTGCACAATTAAGCGAAGAAGAAGTAGAAGCTGTGATTAAAAAAATTATAGCTGATAACAACTTTGCAGGTATGGCAGATATGGGTAAGGTTATGGGTATTGCCAGCAAAGAACTTGCCGGTAGCGCCGATGGTAAAACAATATCTAATGTGGTAAAAAAATCATTAGCATAATTATAATTTCAGATTTCAGAAGGTAGATTTCAAATTCGATTAGTAATCTTAAATCTGCAATCAAAAATCTGAAATGAAATGGCCGCGTAGTTCAACTGGATAGAATATCAGATTTCGGCTCTGAGGGTTGGGGGTTCGAACCCCTCCGTGGTCACAAAAAAGCTTTAAATTAAACATTTAAAGCTTTTTTTTATCCTAACACTTTTGGGGTACGATTACTATTTTACAATCCTAATCATTGAAAAATCATCGGTAGGCTTTAGCCCGAATTCGTTCTCCAATGCTTTCAATTTTAGGTTAAGCATTTCGTTTTTATCGCTATTCGTTTTATCAACGGTTAAAAATTCAATTACATTAATATCTTCCTTTGACTTTGTTGGGGATAACTTTTCGAAAGTAAAAATACCGTCAGTTGAAAGAGTCAAGTCGTCGATCTCGTTGAACTCAATTTTCTGCTTTTGAGAATTATAAAAAGTTTCGAAATCTTCTGCAAGGTGAAAACCTAAGTAATCAGGTTTATTATCCTGCTCAAAGTCGAACACCTTGCCATTAACATTTGCAAAGCCATCACCAATACATAAAACTATTCCTTTTTGCTGATCCTTATCAAAAAGCATTATTATTAAAGTTGTCAATAATTCTTTTGAATCTAACAGCAACTGATTTTTTATGCTTTTCAACTCGCTAAGCAAGTCTTTTAGTAACGATTTTAAGTTATCCTCAACACTGTATTGTATCTTTTTTTGTTCAACAAAATCTTTATATCCTTTTTCAATACAAATTTTTTTTAAAACTTTGCCTACCAAAGTTGATGCGAAATGACTTTCCAACGCAGTTGTACAGCCATCCATTACAGCGCAGAGCATTCCATTCTTACCATATTCACCCACATACAAATGGTCTTCGCACTGATTTTGATGGTAATCTCCAATTTGTATCGCAGTATAGATTTTCATTAAGGTGCTACTTCTTGATAGGTAATCTTAAGGTCGTGGCATTTATAATTATGTATTATAGCTCTTTTGCCAATAAAGCATTCGTTCTGCGTATCGCTTCCGCATCCTTATAATCCAGCCATGCTTGTCCTTTGCGTTTACGCATCCAGTTATCATATATACGGTTAAAGGCAACGTTAGCCAAACCTTTAAATAGGTTTGATGGCCTGCCCGCAAGTGAACGCAAGCTTAATGAAAAGCCCGGTGTTAAATACTTCATATAATGCCACCAGCCCTCGGGCATGTAGAGCATTTCGCCATGTTGAAGGTTTGTGATATAGGGTTTTACCTTTTTAAGTGCCGGGAATTTTTCGAAATCCGGATTATCAAAGTCGATGTCTTCATTGCAAATCCATGAGTAGGGTAGGCGGTACATGTACTTGGTTTCTTTAGGATCTACCAGCACACACTGCTTTTTACCCGCAAAATGAAAATGGAATATATTAGGGAAATCAATATCGTAATGCATAAACACTTTGGCGTTCTGTCCGCCAAAAAATACCAGCGGCAAGCTTTTAAGCAAGCGCAACCCAAGTTTGGGCCATCTCATATCGGCTTTCATACTTGGTACATCCTTCATCAGGTTATATAAAAATATGCGCAGGTGTGTAGGGCCTTTTTCTAAAATATCAATGTACTCAGACATTGTCATAGTAAAGTCGGGTTCATTTACCTTTTTAGTATAATCGGTTTTACGATTATCATATAAAGGCACCGTTTTATCACCGGCAACCTCACGTAAAAAATCAAAGTTCCATTTAGTAAATGCAGGCCAGTCCTCAATTTGGTTAGTGATTACCACAGGCTTTTGGGGCTTGTAATAATTTTCTATAAATTCTTTTTTAGTAAGTTTTTCAACCCTTTCAATCTCTATATATTCAAAAGCCATAATTAAGCGTACTAATTATTTGTGATAAGTTGGTATTTCAGGTTGTAATTATGCATTTTTTAGTTTACAAGTTGCTTACAACCTGTGTGTTATAAGATTAATGTAACTTTAAACACAACAGTTTAAAATTACAATAAATATTAACATGCATTGCAATAATTGGCAAATCATGTAATACAAATTCGCTATAATACGTGTGAGTGTTATTTTTACATTAACCTATGGTTATGGTGCGTTTGGAACGGTACGTTAAAGTTATATAATTTCGGATTTATAAGAATTCGGTATGACTGTTGATAAGTGTCGTGTTAAAGTGGTAAAAAGTATATAAGGCTTCGTAATAGCTTATCACTATTATGTACCTTTGTAAATAGTATGGGAATAATTAAAAATCATATCGGAAATCGGGTTTTGTGTTTGCTAATGGCATTGCACATACTCAATTTTAGTATAGATAATCCTCACACGCTTTCTGACCATGATACGGTACAGGCCAATTTTAACGAGATTGACAGTGTTGTAGAGTTAGTTCTTGAAGATGTTTTAAATATAGAAAATGCTATACCGGAACATCATTCGAAAACACCAATTACTTATAAATTTAATGCTAAAAAAGTGGTTTGGTTGTTTGAAAGCTACCCAACCATACAGTTTAAAAAAGCTTTAGTACTAAACTTTAAGCCCGCTACAACCACCTCATTTTATTCTACGCAAATTTATAAATCTCCTTTTATAAGTTTATTCTCTCCACCTCCCGAGGTTTAAAATACTTATGTAAAAAATGTTTTTTGCAGCCTTTTATGAGGCTTCAACGTGCTGTGCTTAATTGCCACTATCTGGACATAAGTCTGTGCGCCTCAAAAAACTATTTCTAAAACTTAGTATTTAATTAAATTATATCATGGAATTTAAACAAAAATTCTCTGTCTGGATAGCTATGCTTTTTATCCAGGCTGCTACACACGCTCAAATTGCTGATCCAATTACATTAACTATCAATCAGGCTGAAGAGCTTTTTTTTAAAAACAACTTCTTACTGCTTGCCCAGCAGTTTAATATAGACAAAGCAGGTGCGCAAATTATGCAGGCTAAGTTGTATCCTAACCCTGAAGTTACTGCAGATATGATTGCTTATGAGGGTCAGAACAATAAATATCTGCCTACTGGTAAGGGCGGCAATTTTGCTGCCGGCCTGGAGCAGCTCATTATTTTAGGCGGAAAACGAAAGGCACAAATAGAACTTGCAAAGCTTGATAAAAAAAGGTCAGAAGCCGAGTTAACTGACCTGACGAGAAATTTACAATTACAAATCTGGCAGGCTTTTTACACGCTTCATAACCAGCAAATGGTGGTGGATAAGTACAACAAGTTGCTCCAAAAGCTAAGCTACCTTATTGATAGTTATCAGGTTCAGGTAGATAAAAGAAACATAGCACTAAAAGACCTTGTTCGGCTTAAATCAGTTTACGTAAAAATAAACAACGATAAATCGGAAGAGACAGGCGTACTTATCGGGCAACAGCAACAGTTAAATATTTTGCTGGGCACGGCCACTACAATAACTACAATTTATGATACTAATGATGCAGAAGCTTATAGCAACATTAGTTTTTTGTACGACGATATTTTGAGAAAGTCGTTAGAGAACAGGCCAGACCTCAACCAATCTAAACTTGATATCCAATCGGCAAGGCTTAATCTTTCCTTACAGAAAAAACTTGCTATACCCGATGTTACACTTAGAGCAGGATACAACCAGCAGGGTGATGCTTTTTTGCATCAGGCCAATATTGGTATAGGTATTCCGCTGCCGGTTTTCGACCGAAATAAGGGGAATATACAGTCGGCTAAAATACTACAGGAGCAAACACAAAAAGGTGTTGCCTACAAAAAGCTCGAAATTCAGAATGAGGTGTTAGCGGCCTACCAGAACTTTACTCGTAGTGTTGACGAGTATAAGCGCATCATCGATTTAATAAATGCCGACTTTGACTCTGTTTTTGCGGGCATTAATAACAACTTTCAGAAGGGTAATGTATCGATGATAGAATTTGCCGACTTTTTTGAGGCATACAACGAAGCGCAAACTGAGGTGGAACGAGTAAAACAACAATTAGCAATCGCGGCTGCACAAATTAACTACGTAACCGGGATAAAAAACTTTTAAAGATGAAGACACTAAATAATATACTTTTTGCAATTCTATTACCTATAGCTCTCATGAGCTGCGATGAGAAAAAAATGGCAACCGAAGAAGCGACTCCAAAATTTGTAATGACAGGTATGATGCTTAGCGAAAGCACATTTGCTACGGCTAACAAAGAGTTGGCACAAAATGAAATCAGGCTGTTTGGTAAAATATCGGCAGATAATAACAGCATGGCGCAGGTTTTTCCGGCGGTAGGCGGTAGTGTTATTGATATAAAGGCAGAGCTTGGCGATTACGTAAAACAGGGGCAATTGCTTGCGAGTATAAGGAGTAGCGAAGCGGCTGGCTTTCAGAGTGAGACGACTGATGCAAATGCCAGCCTATCTATTGCAGAGCGCAACCTGCAAAGTGCTAAAGATATGTATGAAGGTAAACTGGCATCAGAAAAAGAGCTTTTGGTAGCTCAGAAAGAATTAGACAAAGCTCGTGCTGAAAAAAGCCGGATTGGGGAGGTTAATTCTATCTACCGTCTAAAAAAAGGATCGGTGTATAATCTCTATGCGCCTATAAGTGGTTTCGTGGTATCAAAAGATATCACACCAAACGGTTTATTACAAAGCAATCGCGAAACTGCGGTATTTACAATTGCTAAGCTGGATAATGTATGGGTACTGGCAAATGTAAATGAGGGTGACCTTAATAAAGTAAAGCAAGGTCAGCATGTTAGTATACAAACCATTGCCTACCCGGACAGCCATATTGATGGTAAAATTGATAAAATATTTAATGTAATAGATCCCGAAACACGTGCAGCAAAGGCCCTTATAAAAGTGCATAATAATGATGTAGCCTTAAAGCCGGAGATGAACGCAACGGTTACGGTGCATTATGCGGACGATAAACAATATGTAGCAGTACCATCTGAAGCAGTAGTTTTTGATAAGAATAAAAACTTTGTAATGGTGTACCGCGCTAAAGATGATGTGGAAACGCGGGAAGTTACCGTGTACCGTGCCTTGAATAAAACTACATATTTATCTGCCGGGCTTAAAGAAGGCGAAAAAGTGATAGTAAAAAGCAATTTGTTAATCTACGATGCTATTAACGACTAAATGTAAACCAAGAGATGAACAAATTAATAAAAAATATAATAGGCTTTTCGCTGCGCAATAAAATGTTTACATTTTTTTGGGTAGGTGTTGTAGTTATTGCCGGTATAATAAGTTACAAAAACATTCCGGTAGAAGCGTTTCCGGATGTTACAAATACCCAGATAATAATAGTTACGGAATGGAACGGACGAAGTGCAGAGGAGGTAGAGCGTTTTGTAACTGCGCCTATAGAAATTGCAATGAACTCTGTACAGAAAAAAACCAACGTGCGTAGTATTACCATGTTTGGGCTATCTGTAATTAAAATTATTTTTGATGATGACGTAGATGATACCTTTGCTCGTTTTCAGGTAAATAACCAGATAGGCAATGTAGAACTGCCCGATGGTGTAGAAGCGGATGTGCAGCCACCCTATGGACCTACCGGAGAAATATACCGGTACACACTTCAAAGCGATACAAAAAATACACGAGAACTTTTAACCCTTCAAAACTGGGTAATCGACAGGCAGCTGAGGGCAGTGCCCGGCATTGCCGATGTTGTTGCTTTTGGCGGTCAGGAAAAAACGTATGAAATAGCGATTGACCCTATTGCGTTGCAAAAATATGAACTCAGCTCACCGGAAGTGTTTGAAGCCGTGAGTAAAGCGAATGTAAATGTAGGTGGAGATGTTATCGAGAAAAACGGGCAGGCCTATGTAGTAAAAGGTATCGGATTATTAGATAACATCCAGGACATCGAAAACACTATTGTAGCTGAGCGTAACGGCAATCCAATATTGGTTAAAAATATTGCTAAAGTTAATGAGTCGAACGTTCCACGTGTTGGGCAGGTGGGGCTTAGCGATAACGATGATGTTGTTGAAGGGATTGTAGTAATGCGCAAAAATGAAAATCCATCTGAAGTGCTTACGCGTTTAAAAGATAAAATTGCCGATATACAAGATAACGTTTTGCCCAAAGATGTGAAGATGGTCACGTTTTATGACCGTGATCGCCTTATGGAGTTTTGTACCCGCACCGTAACTCACAACCTTTTAGAAGGTATTTTGCTGGTAACGGTAATTGTATTTCTTTTCATGGCCGACTGGCGTACTACCGTTATTGTATCTATCATAATTCCGCTTGCACTATTGTTCGCCTTTTTGTGCCTTAAATTAAAAGGTATGAGTGCCAACTTACTATCGTTGGGAGCAGTAGACTTTGGGATCATAATAGATGGGGCGGTGGTAATGGTCGAGGGGCTCTTTGTGTCTTTAGATCAGCTCCAGCATCGCATAGGCAAAGAGAAGTTTAATAAATTATCTAAATTGGGTTTAATCCGGAAAGAGGGTACCAAGTTGGGTGTCGCTATCTTTTTCAGTAAGCTTATCATCATATCCGGGTTGCTTCCCATTTTCGCTTTCGAAAAAGTAGAGGGTAAAATGTTTTCGCCGTTAGCCTGGACCTTAGGGTTTGCCTTATTAGGTGCCTTAATATTCACATTAACCCTGGTGCCGGTACTGTGCTCAATATTACTAAGAAAAAACGTTAAGGAAAAGCACAATGTAATTGTAAAATTTTTCGACAAAATGGTAAGTAAAGGCCTCAACGTTACCTTCTATAACAAAAAGGCGTCTATTAGTATATCAATGATAATTTTAGTACTTACATTATTCTCTGCCCGATTTATGGGTACCGAATTTTTACCACCTTTAAATGAAGGGGCGCTTTGGGTAACGGCAGAGCTGCCTATTAGCAACTCGCTTACCGAGAGTGTAAAGATGGCAGGTATAATTAGAAAAGAACTCGAAAGTTTTGACGAGGTTAACGATGTACTCTCTCAAACCGGAAGGAGTAATGATGGTACCGACCCTAACGGTTTTGGTTTCCTGCAGTTTCAGGTAGATTTAAAGCCTCATGAAGAGTGGAAAAGTAAGCTGTCGGTTGACGAACTTATAAATCAGATGGATACAAAGCTGAGCCGATATCAGGGCATTACTTACAACTATTCTCAACCTGTTATTGATAACGTTGCCGAGGCTGTAGCCGGTTTTAAAGCATCTAACGCTGTAAAAATTTACGGCGACGATTTAAATGTTTTAGATAAGATTGCTAACGAGGTAATGGAAAAAATAAAACCCATTGAAGGCATAAAAGAGGTGGGCGTATTGCGAAACCTTGGGCAGCCGGGCATAAGTGTAAAGTTTGACGAAGAAAAAATGGCATTATACGGTGTGCAAAAAAGCGATGCTCAGAGCATTTTAGAAATGGCCATAGGGGGAAAAACCGCTACCCAGAAATATGAGGATGAAAAAAAGTTTGATATAAGGCTTCGTTACGAGCAGGCCTATCGTAAAGACGAGCAGGATATCATGAGCCTTATGGTGCCCACACTTAGAGGAGGCAAAGTTCCTTTAAAAGAAATTGCAACCGTAGATACAGAAACAGGGCCTGCTTTTGTGTATCGGGATAATACCAAACGATTTATTGGGGTAAAATTCTCTGTGCGTGACAGGGATTTAGGCAGTACTATTGCCGATGCTCAGGAAACGGTTAAAAAACTCAAATTACCCGATGGCTACTCGGTTGGCTGGACGGGCGAATACGAAAACCAAATTCGCGCCAGCGCAAAACTCACCCAAATGGTTCCGGTATCTTTAATATTAATCTTTGTATTGTTATTTATAATGTTTGGCAATATAAAAGATTCATTGTTGGTGCTCGTTAACGTGCCTTTTGCAATAATAGGAGGTATCATGGCCCTTCAGCTTACGGGTATTAACTTTGGTATTTCGGCAGGAGTAGGCTTCATTGCGCTATTAGGTATATGTATTCAAAATGGGGTAATTCTCGTTTCGCAATTTCATAGTAATCTAAAGTCGAAAATGTCGCTTACTAATGCTATTATCGAGGGCGTTAAAGCAAGAACAAGACCCGTTGTTATGACAGCATTAATGGCCGCAATAGGGCTTTTGCCGGCAGCACTTTCTACCGGTATAGGTTCAGAATCTCAAAAACCATTAGCTGTAGCAATTATCGGCGGGCTTGTAACCGCTACCATATTCACGTTATTAATATTTCCTAATTTCTTTTATTGGATGATGCGCAAAAAACATCAAACGTTAATGGAGTAGTAGTTGTATGTAGTTAGTGGATGAATCGCCCGAAAAGTATTTCGGGCGATTCGTTTTTTAGTAATCCCTTAATCAGTAGTTAATTGTATTATAATCATGTTATCTTCTTCAATAGCATTTAGTAATTTTAAGTAGAACTCGCACAAAAATGCTACAAACTACTTTTATGAAAACATTCGAAACCATCAACGACGAAATTACGAGCGGCATCAATAATTCCTATTGGATAAATTCTACTAAACCTCTTACCTATCAAACTTTAAATAGTGATAAAAAAGCCGATGTGCTTGTTATAGGGGGTGGTATTGCAGGTATTACTACAGCTTATTGCCTTAGTAAATCGGGTAAAAAAGTAATAGTACTAGAGGACGGAAATTTAGGTAGCGGCGAAACCGGACGTACAACGGCGCAAATTTCGAATGCGTTAGACGATAGGTATTACGATTTAGAAAATTATTACGGACACGAAAAAACGAAGCTGATTGCGCAAAGCCATACCGCGGCAATTAACTGGATAAATAAAACGGTTACCGAAAATGGTATCGACTGTAATTTTAAGTTGGTAGATGGTTACCTTTTTCTAGACCCAAGCGATAAGCCGGAAAATTTAGGTAAAGAGTTTAAGGCTACGCAAAATGCCGGTTTGCCTACCCAGTTTTTATCGGATATTCCTGCAATGGCAGAGGCAGATCATAAGGAGTGTATTAAATTCCCCGGACAAGGTCAGTTTCATATTTTAAGCTATATAAAAGGTCTTGCTGATGATATTGTAGAAATGGGCGGCGAAATTTATACAAATTCTCACGCGGAAGAGATTAGCAAGCACGGTGCTAAAGCCAACGGTTTTACTGTAACCGCAGATCATATAGTGGTGGCTACAAATACGCCGGTAAATAACACCTTTACCATACATAATAAGCAGTTTGCCTATCGCACTTATGTTATAGGTGCAAAAATACCTAAAGGCACTTTGCCCTATGCAATGTGGTGGGATACCGGAGATATGGATAGCAAATGGGTGGCGAAGCCTTACCATTACATAAGGTTAGAGCCGCTAGACGATCAGTACGATTTACTTATTTCGGGTGGGGAAGATCATAAAACAGGCCAGGCCGATGAAGAAGATATCCTTGAAGAAGAACGTTACCAAAACCTGACTAATTGGACAAAAGAGCATTTCCCTTATTTTAATGAGGTTGAATACAAATGGTCGGGTCAGGTTATGGAGCCGGTAGATTGCCTTGCCTTTATTGGTAAAAACCCGGGCGATGATAATATTTATATTATAACAGGCGATTCGGGAAATGGTATGACGCATTGCACAATTGGCGGATTGCTTGTAACCGATTTGATTCTGGGAATTGAAAACCCTTGGAAAGATTTATACGACCCGTCGCGTATTACTTTAAAGACTGCCGGCGACTTTTTATCAGAAAACGGTAATATGGCCTATAATCTGGTAAAAGACTGGGTAAGCGGAGGTGATGTTAAAAACGCTGATGAACTTGGAGCAGGGGAGGGTGCGATAATCTCTTCCGGACTTAAAAAAGTGGCGGCTTACCGAGATGAAAATGGTGTACTGCATACCTGCACGGCCGTTTGCCCGCACCTTGGCGGAATATTGCAATGGAATAAAGATGAAAAATCATTCGACTGCCCATTGCATGGATCACGCTTTACTACAGATGGTGTTGTAGTTAACGGCCCGGCTATTTCTGATTTAAAAAAGGTAGAACTTTAGAACTATGCCCGGCAAAATAAATATAGGCACATCGGGCTGGAGTTATAAACACTGGATGGGTACTTTTTACCCGACAGGCACTAAGCAGAAAGACCGATTTGCCTATTTTAAAAAGTATTTTGATACCGTTGAGCTTAATAGCCCGTTTTATCATCTGCCGCCAAGGCAAACTTTTGAAAAATGGCGCGAAGATGTGCCTGCCGACTTTGTTTACGCAGTAAAAGCGAGCAGGTTTATAACCCACATGAAAAAGCTAAGTGACACCGCCGATGCGTTAACGCTTTTGCTGGATAATGCTGCCGGCTTAGGCGATACGTTAAGCATTATTTTATTTCAGCTTCCGCCGGGATGGAAAATTAATATATCACGGCTGGAGGAATTTTTACAAAAGTTGCCTAAAGGTAACCGCTACACATTTGAGTTTAGAAATACAACATGGTATACTAATGAGGTTTATGAGTTACTGAGGCAATACAATTGTGCCTTTTGTATTTATGAACTGGCAGGGCATTTATCGCCTATAGAAGTTACGGCCAATTACATTTATATACGGTTACATGGCCCTGGCGATAAGTATCAGGGCAGTTATAGCGATGCTGATTTACAACAATGGGCTGCACGTTGTATAGATTGGGCCGCTGAAGATAAAGATGTATACGTGTATTTTGATAATGACCAGGAAGGTTACGCGGCATTTAATGCCATACGCCTTAAAGAAATAGTAGGTGACTACAGCGCATAAAAAAATCCCCAATTTGGGGATTTTTTATTTTGTACTTTTAAAAGGTATTGAAGGTATAGTTGCTTATTAGCCTATGGTCTTCTTCCTGTTGCAAGTCTGTAAAGAACAGCAATAACTGCCAATACAAGTAAGATGTGGATTAATGATCCTACAGCTTCTCCAAATGCGAAATAACCTACCGCCCATCCAATAAGCAGTATTACTACGATTAACCAGATTAAATCTCTCATGATGTTTTATATTAAAAAGTTAGTGGGATAAAATTAGTACTTAGCGTGGAGCTATGTTAATTAATTAAGAATCTTTTAATAGCTAAAGTTTTCATAATATCGCAAATGCAAATTAATTTGTAAAAAAACCTTGACTGGTAATTAAATAAGTATTTTTGTAATGTTTATAGAATTTTATTTCATGCAAACTCCCTTAAAAATTGCAATTGTAGGATCTGGTTTAGTAGGATCGTTACTTGCAATATACCTTAAAAGAGCAGGACACACAGTTCATGTTTACGACAGAAGTCCGGATATACGGAAGATACAATTTTCCGGTCGGTCAATCAATCTCGCAATGTCGCATCGTGGCTGGCGCGCCCTGGATGAGGTAGGGCTGGGAGATGAAATACGTAAACTGGCAATACCATTAGACAAGCGCGCTATTCATACAGTAGGGCAGCCACTCAATTACCAGTATTATGGTAAGGAGGGTGAAAGCATCTACTCTATATCACGTGGACTGCTGAACCGAAAAATGGTAACGCTGGCTGAAGAAGAAGGTGTAGAATTCTTTTTCGAAACCCGTATATGGGATGTAGATATGGCTACGGCTACGCTGCAAACCGGCGAAACAGAGAAGGGTGCCTGGACTGATATTAAATACGATATGGTTTTTGGTGCCGATGGGGCATTTTCGAGAGTGCGCCACCGTATGCAAAGGCAAAGCAGGTTTAACTACTCTCAAGAGTTTTTAAATATGGGGTATAAAGAGTTAAACATTCCGGCGAATGCCGATGGTAGCCACAAACTCGATAAAAATTCTTTTCATATATGGCCGCGACAAGATTTTATGCTTATCGCTATGCCTAATACCGACGGTAGTTTTACCTGTACACTATTTATGCCTTTTGAAGGTAAATACTCTTTTGATAGTTTAAAAGATAAAGAAACGCTGGAGCAGTTTTTTGCCAAGCACTTCCCGTCTACTACAGATGTGATACCTAAACTGGTTGAAGATTTCTTTAAAAATCCTACCAGTACGTTAGTCACCGTAAAATGTTTCCCCTGGACGTTTGATAATAATGTTGCATTGATAGGCGATGCCTGCCATGCGATTGTGCCATTTTATGGGCATGGAATGAACGCCGGCTTTGAAGATATTACCATATTAAACCACATGATGGAAACCTATGGCGACGACTGGACTACCATATTTAAAGAATATGAAAAGAGCCGTAAGCCTAACACCGATGCTATAGCTGAACTATCCTACCGGAATTTTTTGGAAATGAGTTCAAAAACAGCCGATGCAAAATTTCACCTTCAAAAAAAGATTGAAAAGCATTTTTCTGAAAAGTACCCTGATAAATGGTTGCCATTATACAGCAGGGTTACCTTTAGCTTTAGGCCGTACAGCGAAGCATTGGCAATAGGCGACAGGCAAAAGGCAATTATGGATGAGGTGATGAAATTTGATAATATAGAAGCGAACTGGAATACTCCTGCTGTCGAGCAAAAAATAATTGATTTATTAGAAAAGGATACTGGCACTAACTTTGTTTATTAGTTATAATATGACTACTGTATGGTTAAACCGTAACATAAGTAGATTTAGAGATGTTTTGGGTGTATGAACTATAGTAATTGCTTTTTATACGGTCAATTTTTGTCTAATTAAACTGCTTTTTTTTCGGAAATAGTTAAAATACTCATCAGCTACAATAAAACTATCTAACTTGTGTTATTTATATGCAATCGATATAATTTACAATTAAACAATGACAATTAACTGGTTTAAGTTGCTTTAAACAATTTTATTTAAGTGAACGCGCTAAAAAAACGGTTTAGTTACGGTTATTAATGCGCTAAATTATTGTTAAGAATTGATAAAAAAAATCATTTTATTTTTTTTTACCACCTAATAATATAAATTTGCCAATCTTATATAAAGTCAAAAAAGTCAATAAGAACTATTATTTAAAATCAGAAACTAAATTTAAAAAAAATGGCAAACGCATCTGTTCAAAAAGTTGAAACAAAAGGGAGTTCTAAAGGGTCGAATATATTCGCAGGACTGGCAATAGTAATATGCCTTGTTGTAGGTGTCCTGGTATGGTACTTTATTATGGGTAACCCATCTAACTTTGAAGGAGGAACTAGAGAAGGTCACCCTCTTGGATTTTTAGGTACAGTTTACAAAGGTGGAGTTATCGTAGCGGTGCTTCTTGGTTTATTAATGATGGCTCTTGTGTTCTCTATTGAGAGGTTCCTTGTAATAGGAAAAGCTGCCGGTAAAGGTAACATCGAAAAATTTATTGCTAAAGTACAAGCGCAAATTAAGGCTGGTAACATTAACGAGGCTATGGCTGAGTGTGACAAACAGCAAGGTACTGTTGCTAACGTTGTAAAAGCGGGTCTTTTAAAATACGAAGAAGTTAAAAAAGAAGGTTTTGATAGTGAAAGAGCAGAAGCTGCGATTCAGCAGGAACTTGAAGAGGCTACATCTCTAGAAATGCCAATGCTTGAGAAAAACCTTGTTATCCTTTCTACACTTGTATCTATTGGTACACTTGTTGGTCTTCTAGGTACGGTATCTGGTATGATCAAAGCGTTCTCTGCAATGGGTGCTGGTTCAACTCCAGATTCAGCTCAGCTTGCAGTAGGTATCTCTGAAGCACTTATTAATACAGCTACAGGTATTGGTACTTCTACTGTTGCGATTATAGCTTACAACTTGTTTACAACTAAAATTGATAAACTTACTTACTCTATTGATGAGGCAGGTTTCACAATTGCTCAAACTTACAGAAGGTTTAGAGCTCGTGCAAACAACGCATAATTTAAGAGTTAAAGTTTTAAAATAATAAGGCAGAAAAGTGTACTTTTAATAGGTACACTTTTCGAATTGCCTTGGCTAACAAAATATATAAATGGCTAAACATAAAATATCCAGGAAAAGTACAAGGATAGACATGACCGCAATGTGCGATGTGGCTTTCTTATTGCTATCTTTCTTTGTTATGACTGCTACTGCAAAACAGCCGGAACCTAAACCGGTTGATACACCGGCCTCTACCGTTATCGATAAATTACCGGAAGAGGGTGTAGGTACAATTACTGTGGGTGATAAGCAGGTGTTTTTTACAATACCAAGAAACATACGCAGAAGCACACTTGAACGTGTGGGTACCGAGAAAGGGTTAAAGTTTACTGAGGGTGAATATAAAGCGTTTGAAAACACCGAAGGTTTTGGTGTTCCTTTAAACCAGATTAAAGGCTTACTAGCTTTAAAGCCTGCGCAAAGAACTGAGCCGGGCTTCCAAAAAGGTATTCCTTACGACTCTATAAACGATCAGTTAACTGTTTGGGTAAAACAAGCGAGGGAAGCGAATAAAGCGGTATATGATGCCCAACTACAGGAAGGTAAAATTACTGCTGAAGAGTTTGGAAAAAAAGGAGACTTAGCAATTGCAATTAAAGGTGATGCTAAGGAAGATTTTATTACTGTAAAAAGAGTTATTGATATTTTGCAAGAGCAAAAGAAAAATAAGTTTTTCTTAATTACAGGATTACGTAACGAAGATTTTTAATATTACAAAATAATATAAAATGGCAGAATTAAATACCGGCGGCGGTGGCGGCGATGGCAAGAAAGTAAGAAGTAAGAAATCGAATCCCGGGGTAGACCTTACCGCGATGGTAGATTTAGCTTTCCTTCTTATTACCTTCTTTATGCTTACCACTACGCTGTCTAAACCCCAGTCAATGCCTTTGGCTATGCCGGATAAATCCCCGAAAGATCAACCTAAGGATGATACTAAGATTCCTGAAGAAAGGATGATGACGGTACTAATAGGTAAAGATAATAAGATACTTTGGTACTTGGGTCAGCTTAAAACTCCTATCATAGCGCCTACTGAAACGGTGTTTGGTAAAAACGGTGTTAGAAAGGATATCCTCAAAAATACTGCTTATGCTAAAAAACATACTACTAAAGAGGATGAAGGACTTATTGTAAACATTAAGGCAAGCGATGCTGCAAGCTATAAAAACCTTGTAGATATACTTGATGAAATGGCTATTAATAAAGTACAGCTTTATGCAATAGGTGATATTACAAAGGAAGAAACCGATCTTTTAAAAGAGAAGGGCTTATATTAAGCTTTGGCGTTAACCCATAAAATATAAAATATGTCAAAACTAAATATATTTAACAGAGACTGGATTGATCTTGTTTTTGAAGGCCGTAACAAAAGTTATGGTGCTTACCAATTAAGACAGGAAAATCCTAAGACTACTACTATTGCTGTTATTTTAGGTACTATCTTTTTTGCAGGAGCAATAGGTACACCGGTAATACTTAGTAAAATAGATACAGGTGAAGATACAGAAACGGAGGTTATTCAACAAATTGAAGTGATCGACATACCTGAACCTGAACCAATTGTTGAAATCTTGCCACCACCACCACCACCGGTTGAAGCTTATCAGGCTCCAAAATCAGTTGTGGAAGAGGTTAAATTTAAACCGCTTGTGGCTGCTAAGAAAGAGGAGGTTCCTGAAGATCCACCTAAAATTTCACAGTTTAAAGAGGCAGATCCAAGTTCTCGTAATGCGGAAGCAAGTCCAACTGGTGATATCAATATTGGTAAACCATCGGGAGATTTAGATAGAGGTGTTGAAGTGCCTGATAACCAAGTTTATAATACTGCAGGTTTGCAGGTGCAACCAAATTATCCTGGAGGTATTGCGGCGTTCCTTACTTACGTGAACAAAAACTTCAGGATTCCTGAAATTGAGCAGGATATGCAGGCTAAGATATACGTTTCATTCGTTATCGAAAAAGATGGTAGCCTTACAGCGATCAAGGTATTAAGGGATCCGGGTTACGGATTAGGTAAAGAGGCAGAGCGCGTACTTAAATCTTCTAAAATTAAGTGGTCGCCTGGTATTCAGAATGGTAAACCTGTAAGGGCGGCATTTAACTTACCTATTACGATTAATATTAAATCTTAATAAAATATAGCGATGATTAATAAAAGAAAATCGCGCTTCGAAACACAGAAATCGCCTTTACAGCGATTTCTGTTCGTTTTAGGCATAGTGTTTTTTTTACTTTACCTTGCATTAGGGTGTATGATTATATTTTCAGATCGTATTCCTTTAAACATGACGTATAACGGGCGACTTATGCTGGGGATACTTTTAATTGTTTATGCATTCTTTAGGTTTATACGGTTGTTACAAAAGAATAGGGAATGAAAAGATTTATTTTGCTATTGACACTGTTATTGTCAGTTGGGGTATATTCTCAAGATACACTCACAATATCACAGAATAGTAGTTTGCCGAAAGAAGCAGGAGAAAAGAAGGTTCTTCAAGTCCAGCCTGAATATCCAGGCGGTATTCCTGAATTCCGTAAATTTATTTTGGATAGATTTAAGCAGCCTTATAAAATAGGCTATGCCACAACAGTAAAAGTTTATGCTAGCTTCGTTGTGGAAAAAGATGGTAGTATGAGTAATTTTAAAATACTTAGAGACCCGGGTTATGGGTTGGGCGATGAAACACTTCGTGTACTGAAATTATGTAAAATAAAATGGAAACCTGGTATAATTGATGGCTTGCCAGTGAGAGCTTCTTATAATTTACCTTTAACTATTAACATTAAAAATTAAGTATGAAACGCATAATCACAATCATCGTACTTTGTTTATTTTCTGCTACAGCACTTTTAGTAGGCTGTAAGGATGAGAAAACCGGAAGCATCACTAATCCTACCGAAACCATGCTGGCTGGCACAACTACCTTTCAGGTGGATAATACTATCCAGCCAATTGTCGAAGATGTCTTAGCTGTTTTTGGGAGTATTTATAATAAAGCTAACATTACACAGATAAACCGTAGCGAAAGCGACATTGTAAACGCCTTGTTACGTGATTCGGCGAGCGTTGTTATACTTACGCGCCAACTTACCGAGAGCGAAGAAGCTCATTTCCTAAATAAGAAAATCAAACCTCGTGTTACTCCATTCGCTAAAGATGCTTTAGCGCTTGTAACAAGTAAAAGTTCTACCGATTCTATAGTAAATTTAGAAGAGGTGTATAAAGTAATGCGGGGTAAAGTAAGTACATCAGTTAAACAATTGGTGTTTGATAAGCCCAGTTCCAGTACTGTAAGATATATCATGCAACAGGCGGGTGTTAAACAATTGCCAATAACAGGTGTGTACTCACTAAAAAGTACCGAAGAAGTTATTAAATTTGTTCACGACAACACCGGCGCAATCGGAGTTATTGGTGTAAACTGGCTAGTACAGCCTCCACAGGAGGTGGGGAAATATGTTGAAAACATTAAGGTGTTAGGTGTTAATAATACTAATGATGTTAAAGGTGCAAAAAAATACTATAAGCCCTCGCAAAGCGACATAGCAACTGGATTATACCCCTTAACGCGCACACTATACGTGTTAAATTATGAAGGTAGGGATGGTTTAGGCACAGGTTTTGCAAACTATGTAAGTGCGCCCGATGGGCAGAGAATAATATTAAAGTCGGGCCTTTTGCCTGTAACAATTCCTCCAAGGGAAATTGAAATTGTAAAATAGATAACTACTAAATAAAGAAGAAAGTAAAATGATTAAGACGACAAAATCTAAATTCATCGGTTTATCATTGTTGCTTGTTGGTGTGGCTGTAAATGCTCAGGATGCTAACGAAGCAAAAAAAGCAATTGATGCCGAACAGTACCAAAAAGCAAAGACAAGTTTAAAATCGCTTATTGCCTCTAAACCGGATGATGGTAAAAATTACTTTTTACTTGGCGATATATACCTTACACAAACCGTTCAGGATTCGGCTGCACTTTATTTCAATAAAGGTAAAGCAGCTAAAGATAATGCTGAATACAACAATATTGGTTTAGGCCAGATAGATCTTAACGCGGGTAATGCACCTGCAGCTCAGGCTAAGTTTGATGCTGTTGAAAAAGATCTTAAGAAAAGAGATGTTGAACAGTTGGTTTATATTGGCCGTGCTTACATTTACGCAGACAAGCCAGATTATAAAAAGGCAATCGCTGTACTTACTAAAGCGGTAGCAAAGGATAATAAATACGCTCCTGCATACCTAAACCTTGGTGAGGCTCAATACCGTGACCGTAACCAAAACGAAGCGTATAAAAATTTCCGTACTGCGGCTGAGCTGGATCCTAGCTTATTAAGAGCTAAACTTCAGTTAGGGGTGATTACAAAAAACACGAGGGCTGCTTTCCCGGAAGCTGTTAAGGCATTTGATGCTATTGTAGCTGCTAACCCTAACTATGGCCCTGTTTACAGAGAGCTTGCTGAAACCTATTACTTATGGGGAAATACAAACAGCGCGAAAAAAACGGAGTATAATGCAAAAGCGCTTGGCTACTACGAAAAATACATGGGTCTTACAGATTATTCGTTAGACTCAAGATTAAGGCATGCTGACTTTTTGCTTTTAACAGGCGACTACAAGGCACTTGAGGCAGAAGCTCAAAAAATGCAGCAAATGGATAAAGTTAACCCAAGGATACTTCGTTATGCTGCTTACTCGGCATACGAAAATGGTAATTACGAGGGTAGTTTAACTTCTATGAAAGAGTTTATCGCTAAAGTAGAGCCAAAACGTGTAATTGCACGTGACTACCTGTATCTTGGTTTAGCGCAACTTGCTACAACAGTTGGTAAAGATGCTAAAGACAACAGCGTTATTAAAGATCAGGCTAAATTTGATGAAGCAATTGCTAACATTAAAAAAGCGGCCGAAACAGATGTGAACATTACTAACGAGTTTAATGAAATTGGTAAAAAGTTGTTCACTCAAAAATTATACGGTCCGGCATCGGTAGTATTTGAGGTTGCTGCGGCAAACCCTGAAAACAAAAACTTATTCTACGATAATTTTTATCTTGCATATTCTATTTACTACGATCATGTAAACAAATCAGATGCAGATAAGAAAAACAATACTGTGCAGCTTAAAAAAGCTGATGTTGCACTTGATAAAGTAATTGAGTTGTCTCCGGATGCACAAGATGCTTATTTGTTTAAAGCAAGGGTTAACCAAAACCTTCAGACTAATGAGTCATATGCTGCAATGGGTAAAGCTTATGATGAGTACATTAAAATTGTAACCGCCAAAGGCGCTGCTGAAACCTCTAAAGAGGCTGTAACCAAAAACCTTGTTGAAGCTTACTCTAACGCAGGGGCTTACTACGCTGTTACTGATAAAGCTAAAGCTAAAGAGTATTTTACAAAAGCAATTGCGTTAAACCCTAATGATCAATATGCTAAAGCTGAATTAAAAAAGCTTAACTAATATTTCAAAATTATAGTAAAAGCCGGCTCTAAGCCGGCTTTTACGTTTTTAAACAATGCAATAATTAAATATGTATCTTTGCAAATTATTTGAATACAATGCTTAACAAGGAAACACAAATTGAAGTTGAAAAGGGTGAAATGCTGCCCTTAATGGAGGAGTTTTATACCATACAGGGTGAGGGCTATCATACCGGTACTGCCGCATATTTTATTCGTGTGGGAGGCTGTGATGTAGGTTGCCATTGGTGTGATGTTAAAGAAAGCTGGAATGCAGATTTGCATCCGCCTACAAGTACAGACCTGATTGTTGCCAATGCATCTAAATATTGCAAAACTATTGTGATTACCGGTGGGGAACCACTTATGTGGAACATGGAGCCAATTACAAGCAAATTACGAGCTGCAGGCTTAAGGGTACATATTGAAACATCCGGAGCTTATCCGCTTAGTGGAGACTGGGACTGGATATGCCTTTCGCCGAAAAAAACTAAGCTGCCAACTGAAGAAGTGTACAATCATGCGCACGAACTTAAGGTTATCATCCATAACAAGCACGATTTTATTTTTGCTGAAGAGCAGGCTGCTAAAACCAATACGAGTGCTATCTTATTTCTTCAACCGGAGTGGAGCAAGAAAGAAGAAATTACACCGCTTATAGTCGATTATGTAATGAACAACCCAAAGTGGCGGGTTTCATTACAAACACACAAGTACCTTAATATTCCGTAAAGGGATAATATATCTGATAACTAAAAACAAATCAAAAAAATGAAAAAATTATTATTTGCTGTAGCTTTCACATTTGCTGCTCAATTAAGTATAGCGCAAACTACAGACTCTGCTGTTAAGAAAGATGCTGTAAGGCTTTTAGAACTTAGTGGTGCTAATGCACAATATGAAGTTGCAATCAACCAAATTGTAAAAAATGTTCCGGCTGAAAAACAAGCTGACTTTAAAAAAGAAATTGTAGCCTCGATGAAAGGATTAACTGAAAAAGTTGCCGATATTTATGTGGCTGAATTTACTCATGATGATATTAAGAACATGATTAAATATTACGAAAGCCCTGTAGGTAAAAAAGCAGCCAGTAAAACCGGCGTAATTGCAGAGAAAGCTCAGGAAATAGGTATGGAGTGGGCTCAGACATTACAGCCAATCGTTATGAAATATATGCCGCAATAGATAATTGTCGAGTATAACAAAAAATCCCGCAAGTGCGGGATTTTTATTTTTATATACTCAGCTTAGCTAAATAATCATAATGTTCGCCTTCTATAATAAGTTCGCATTGCAGGCCATTAGCGTATGCTGCATTTTGCAGGGTATTATAATCAATATACATCCAGTCGAACGGATCTTCTTTTTCGTTTTTATATGAAATGTTGAATTCTACTTCGCCATAATAGTCAATATCGCTCGGAATCCATTTCCCACCATCGTCATCTTCATCAAACATATAAATAATATCAGACGAATCTAATAGTATTTGTCCGCCTACATTAAGCAGTGATTTCAGCTTTTGTAAAAATCCTGAAAGCTTACTTAGCTTGCCACACATACCGGCACCATTCATCATTAATAATATAGTATCGTACTTCTCGTTTTCAATATGCATAACATTTTCGGTAAATGCTTTCATAATACCACGAAGTTTGCAGGCTTCAATCGCGCTCGGGCTAATATCAATAGCAGTAACATCAAGCTCTTCTATATTTTGCAGGTACAGGCTATGGCTACCAGCACCACAACCTACATCGAGCACGCGGCCCTTTGAAAGTTTTAGTGCTTTTTGCTCCATTGCAGGCATATCTTTGTATTGCCTAAAAAGATAGGCCACGCTCATTTCATCCTCCTCAGATATCGATGTTTCGGTAATTAAATTTTCCGGTGCATTGCCGGTTTGGTAATCAAGTATTGCTTTCCCAAAAAGGTCTTTCATTTTTTTATACTTTTGCTACGGATTGATAAAATGTAATGTGGAATGGAGAATTTTTTAAAACAGCTTCCTAAGCTGGCCAAAGATAAGCATAACGAGAATAAAAAGTTTTTTGATAAGCTTAAAAAAAAGGTACCTAAAAACCTTGACTATGCTATGCAGGAGCTGCATGACAAAGAGTTTAAAAAAACGGATTGCCTTACATGCGCTAATTGCTGCAAAACCACAGGGCCATTATTTACCCTTGCCGATATAGAACGTGTGGCAAAGCACATGCGCCAAAAGCCCCAGCAATTTATAGAAAAATATTTGCAAATTGATGAGGATAATGATTATGTACTGCAAAGCTTACCATGCACATTTTTAGATAACGAAAATTACTGCATGATATATGATGTGAGACCAAAGGCATGCCGTGAGTTTCCGCATACTGACCGAAAGAAGTTTCAACAGATAAGTAATTTAACCATTAAAAATGTAGCCATTTGCCCTGCAGCGTATAATATTGTAGAGGAGATGAAAAAGAGAATGCCGGTTTAAAAACAAAATAATTTTTATTTAGCTTTACTGTACCAATAAAGCAGCCGTTATAAATGCAAACACCAATAAGCTAACCAATGAAATCTTTAAGCCGTTTTTTTCAATTATTAATTATCTCAATAATTATTGCAATTGTATACTACTTTTTTATGCTCGATAATGTTGTAAAATCATCATTCATCACTAAAATAGGAGAAATTATAGTAGTTACGATTCCCATATTTGTAATTGTAGTATTGCTTTACCTAGTAGCCCGGGTTGTAAAAAGGTCGGCATCTAAAATATCAAAAAAAAACCTTCCTGATAAGGAAGGTTAATAATTAAGCAGCAACTTCTTCTTCGTCATGTTGCTTTAATTCTCCTACAAAGCCTTCAATGCTTTGTATTTTGCCTTCTACGTATTCAAGCAGACCTTCGATTTTATCTCTAAGCTCTTCAAAAAAGGCAATAATATCTTCTACGTACCCTCTAATTTTATGTATAAAATTAAGAACGTACTCTACCAGGCTGTTTAGGTTTTCGGTAATATTCATGGCTATAAGTTTTAGTGTTTATTTACATTTTAAAATTAGTAAACACTTTTGTGATGCTAAAACACTTTGTGTAAACATTAAGAATTTATTTATGGCTACTCTGCATATATCAAATATTTTTTGCGCATGGCTTTAAATTTTTCCAGTCCCTGCTGCCAGCTCCGGCGAATTTCTTCTTCTGTTTTTCCCGCTTCAATCTGCTGTTGTAATACTTTAGTGCCTGCCAACTTTGTGAAAAACGGGATGAAGAATTTAGATTTATCCTCTGTAGTATTGTACGCCTTTAAAAGCCACTTAAGTTCTATCTGCTTCACATGAGCAATTTTAGATAAATCTTCCCCATAACATGCCTTACCATTATAAAGCGGATCTTTAGCACCTTCGTTTGGGGCAGGCGTAAAGCTAAATCCGGTTTTTGGCAAATAGGGCGACCCATACAACTGAAATTGCTTGTTGGTACCGCGGCCCATACTAACATTAGTGCCCTCAAAAAAGCAAAGGCTGGCATATAAATTTATTGCCTGGTCGTTAGGCAGGTTAGGAGATGGTTTAAAAGGCAGGCTGTACGGCAATGTTCTTTTATAATCGGAACATGGAATTACCGTGAGTTTACATTCAACACCATTTTTAAGCCACTTTTCGCCGTTAATCATTTTGCTATATTCGCCTATTGTCATACCGTGCAGGGTAGGGATAGGGTGCATGCCAATAAAACTGGAATTTTCTTTCTCTAAAACAGGCCCATCTATAATGTCCCCATTCGGGTTTGGCCTGTCCAGGATTATTAGCGTAATGCCCGCTTCGGCGCAAGCCTCCATTATATAGTGTAACGATGATATATAGGTGTAAAAACGTGCGCCGACATCCTGCAAATCAAAAACCATAATATCAATTCCTGCTAACTGTGCTGGTTTCGGTTTTTTGTTATCGCCATATAGCGAGATTATGGGCAGGCCGGTTTTGGTATCCTTACCATCTTTAATATGTTCTCCCGCATCTGCTGTACCCCTAAAGCCATGCTCTGGAGCGAATATTTTTTTAAGGTCAATTTTTTTTGAAACCAGAAAGTCTACAATATTTGTGGTAGTTGCTGCAGCCTCGGCACAAATAATGTTTTCAGGTTGTTTTTTAACCTCCGGATAATATTTTACAGTACCTGTTTGGTTTGTAACAATACCTACCTTTTTGTTTTTTAGTAGAGGCAGATATTTATCGTAATTATCTGCACCGGTTTTTATAGCTTCAGCTGGCGTAGTATTTTTTATTGTCGGTTGCTTATTATCTACTATTACCTGCCCATAGTCTTTTGTCTTTTCCTTAACAGAATTTCCGCACGCGCCCATCAACATAAATGAGAATAAAACTGTATTTTTGATGCGGGCGCCTGTAAACTGGCGAAGTAAAAAAGAATAAGATACCATACCTTTTGAATTTAGAATATTTTATAGCCCGCAGGCTTGTTACTGCAAAGAATCATAAAAGTAGTATATCTGCGCCAATAATAAAAATAGCTATTGTTGCTATAGCCGTGGGCATTATCATGATGATAGTTGCCGTAGCTACCGGTGTGGGGTTACAAGATAAGATACGTGAAAAAATATCGGCGTTTAATGGTCATGTATTAGTTACAAATTTTGATGATAACCAATCAGAAGTTAGCGTAGAGCCTATTTCTATAAAACAGGACTTTTATCCTATATTTAAAGGTGTAGAGGGTATAAGCCATATACAGGCAGTAGCATCTAAAGCGGCATTCATCAGGACCGAAAAAGCTTTCGAGGGAGTTATATTTAAAGGTGTGGGTAAAGATTATAAGTGGAATGAACTTCAGGAATATCTTGTGTCAGGCCGATTACCCAACCTGAATGCAAAATTAAATACAGAGGTGCTGCTTTCGCAATATCTGGTTAACAAGCTTCAGTTAAAGCTTGGCGATAAATTCAATACCTTTTTTATGAAGGAGGGTGGTAACGGTATGCCTAACCTTCGAAATTTTGAACTGGTGGGAATTTACAATTCCGGCTTTCAGGAATTTGACGCTGCTTATATGATAGGAGATATTAGGCATGTACAGCGTATTAATAAATGGTCTGCCAATCAGGTAGGGGCATTCGAAATATTTCTAAACGATTTTAACGATATTAAAGTTAAAGGCGACGAGATATATAAAGCGGTTCCATCTACACTTAATAGCACAACAATTGAGGACAAGTACATAAATATATTTGAGTGGCTAAAATTATTCGACCTTAATATGATTGTAATAATTATTATAATGATAATTGTTGCCACCATAAATATGGTGGTAGCACTACTGGTTTTAATACTGGAACGTACCCAAATGGTAGGAATGCTAAAGGCTTTGGGTGCTAATAACTGGAGCGTGCGTAAAATATTTTTATACAACGCGGGCTACCTAATAGTTAAGGGTTTGATTTGGGGTAATGTAATAAGTATAAGTTTACTGCTTATTCAAAAATACTTTGGCGTAATAACACTTCGTCCTGAAAATTATTATGTAAGCGTGGCACCTGTTACTATAAGCATTCCTGCAATTTTGCTAATTAATGCCGGGACAATAGTAGTATGCATAACGTTATTACTTATCCCATCCTACATTATTACTAAAATATCTCCTGTAAAAGCACTTCGCTACGAATAATTTTATTTTAAAGCAGCAATTTCCGCGCACTTTTACAAAGGTCGCACCTGCTATTGGCTCAATCCCTTCACTTCGTTAAGGGGATACCGCCTCTATCAGGGCTGCGGGAAAACGATAGTTACAAAAACAACCTTCCCGAGCTACACTACATACTATCATCATTTCGAATATATAACGATAATCTCGGTGCATCTTTGTGTAACCTCATTGTATCTCTGTGGTATTTTTGTACGCATATCTACACTATATATAATAAGACCTCTCTGCAACCACAAAACACCCCATAATTCATGTATCCATATTTCAAAACAAAAAATATAAAAAAAAATTCTCTCCCAAGCTTCACGTTAACAAACAGTTAACAAGATATCAAAAAATAAGTTAAAAAAAAGGCGCTAAAAAGCTTTGAAAAGGGAAAAGAAGTGTTACTTTTGCACCCGCATTAGCAAACAAGTTCTGACACAAACTGAAAACGCAAAGACCTTTAAAAGCTGGGGCACACCATGTAAAGGAGTACAACGGGAAAAGAAAAGGCCGGCTGAGATTCATCACTTTTAAGAGATGAAAAAAAAGTTTAAAAAAGATTTGCAAG